>Ga0318563_10000130_pt1 | contig 30825 bp, 23 predicted proteins | sample GRESIP066b5f19_FD_203689 | JGI IMG/M metagenome (GOLD analysis project Ga0318563, IMG submission 203689) | Tropical soil microbial communities from Luquillo Experimental Forest, Puerto Rico - GRE.SIPMG.066b5f19 | ecosystem: Environmental > Terrestrial > Soil > Tropical forest > Bulk soil... | reverse complement strand
CTAGAGGAGTCGTGTCCAAGCCTGCATGACGCGCGCCCGCGTCGCGCCCGCGTATGCCCTGGTCAAGTGCCTGGTGTGGGCTCGGTCGTTCGAACTCGTGTCATCCGCATGACGCGACGTGCCATGAACGCGACGAGGAGTGCGCCGACGGCAATCGCGAGGTACCTGTCGTAGCGCGTGGCGTCGTTGTAGATCGTGTCGATGTGGCGCGTGAGGTGCCTGAGTTGACTGCCGTCAAACCGTAAGCGCTCCGCCACGAGGGTCTGACCGCGGGCGATCGTCCCAGCGCCACCCGCTTTGTGTCCGGACGCTCCTCTCGGCGCCGCCGCCAGCAGTCTCGCCTGGCGCGGATTGTGCAAATGCGCAAGCTCGATGGTCGAGGTCCATGTCGGCTGAGTGCGCTACACCGCCGTGACGATCGCAGCGGCGATAAGTGCGACCCATGCGCTTCCGAAGAAGATAGGTATTCCGTGCGCAAGCCACCACGAGGGTGACCACCTCGGGAGGGTCGAGAGCGGGAACGGCAGGCCTCGTTGCGCGCGTCGTGCGTGATGGGATGTTCTGACAGCCCCGATCTCTCTAAAGCCTTGGATACCTATCTCGCGGCTGCCCTCGGCGACGATCTGTTTTAGATCGTCGAGCCTGCGTAGGTTCTCGGTGAGCGCGTACCAGAACACGATTGTCAGCAGCAGGCCGGCCAGGTCGATCGTCAGGGCGACCGGAAGCCAACGCGACGCTGCGTCGGTGGATAGCGTCGCCGTTACCGCTGCGGCCACGAGAAACGACTGCGCCAGGATGTAGAAAGACAGCCGGTTCGCGAAGATCTCTTCCTCGTGCCACCGGTCCTCCCAGACGATCTGAGTCCCGCCTTCCACGACGAGGTCCCGAGCCGGTTGATCTGTACCGTGTGACTGCAGGAGGTCCTCCAGGCGCTCGGAGCTGCTGAGGTGATACTCGCCGCTGGTGTTAGGTGTGCGTGGTCTCTTGGAAACCGGATGCCTGAGCTTGTCCGTGCTCGCTCCTGGTTGCGTGGCGGCGAGGAGCGTTAGGCGGTGGCGGCAAGGAGCATCTCGGGGCGGATCGGCAGCTGTCTGATCCGGACGCCGGTGGCGTGAAAGACGGCGTTGGCGATCGCGGGTGCGACGCCGACCGCGCCGAGTTCGCCGATGCCTTTGGCCCCGAGGGTGCTGGCGATTTCGTCGAATTCGTCCTCGATGAAGGAGGCGTCGAGTTCGGGGACGTCGGCGTTGACGGGTACTAGATAGCCGGCGAGGTTCTTGGAGATGAAGCGGCCGAGGTTGAGGTCGACGCCGGAGCTCTCGAGCAGCGCGTGTCCGAGCCCCCAGATCATGCCCCCGGTCATCTGGCTGTGGGCGGTCCTGGGGTTGATGATCCGCCCGGCGCTGTAGACGCCGACCATGCGTGTCAGGCGTGGAATGCAGAGGTCCTCGGCGATTCGGACCTCGGCGAATACGGCGCCGAAGGTGTGGATGGAGACGTCATCGAGTTCCCCGAGCGGGCTGCCCCCCGGGGCCCATGCGCCGTCTGCGGAGAGCCGCTCGAGCCCGTGCTCGCGCAGTGTCTGCCCGTAGCTGCTGGGTTCGGCCGAAGCGTCCGCCGCGAGCTCGTTGAGCCGTGCGCGTAGCGTTCTCGCCGCGTCGAGGACGGCTGAGCCTACGCCGATTGTCGTGCTCGAGCCGTAGCTCCCGAACGCCGTCGGCAGCGTTGTGTCGCCGAGAAGGAGGCGGGTGCGGGTGGGGGGCACGCCGAGTGCGTCGGCGGCGATCTGCGGCAGGATCGTGTGTACGCCGGTGCCGATCTCCTGGGTGCCAGTCTCGACCAGCACGTCGCCGTGCTGGTCGATCGTCACTCGAGCCGCCGAGGCGGCACGCGGGCTGGGCATCGTGGCCGAGGCCATCCCCCAGCCGATCAGGTCGCGCCCGTCGCGCATCGACCTGGGCTCGGGGTAGCGTGCGGCCCAGCCGAATCGCTCGGCGCCGCGGGCGTAGCAGTCGAGCAGACGCTTTGAGGAAAAGGGCACCCCGCGGGTTGGGTCTTGCTCGGCGTGGTTGCGGATTCGCAGCTCGAGCGGGTCGAGGTCGAGCGCGACCGCGAGTTCGTCCATCGCGATCTCGAGCGCTGCCATGCCCACGCCTTCGTGGGGCGCTCGCATTGGGCCGCCGCGGGGCAGGTTCACGTGCACGACCCGGTTGCGGGTCTCGATCGCCGGGCACGCGTACATCGTCCGCGAGCAGACTGAGCTGTACTCCACCCAACCGGCGTCGATCGACGTTGGGTTCACGCTGGTGTGGCGCAGCGCGACGAGCGTGCCGCTGCGCCGGGCGCCGAGGGTGACGCGCTGCTCGGTGGCGGGCTGGCGGCCGGACCCGGTGTACGTCTGGGCCTTGGGCAGCGCGAGACGGACGGGTCGCCCAACGACCTGTGCCGCGATCGGCGCGAGCAGCAGGTATGGGAAGGCGTCGACCTTGGCGCCGAAGCCACCGCCGACGAACTCGTTCATGACTCGCACTCGCTCGACGGGCATCGAAAGCGCGGCGGCGACGGCGGCGCGGTCGCCCCAGATCCACTGCGTCGCGCTGTGCAGGATCAGATCGCCCTCGCGCCACTCGGCGATCGTCACGAGGTTCTCCATCGGATTCTGATGACGGTCGGCTGTTCGGTAGACCTCGTCGACCACCACCTCGGCCTCGGCGGCGAGCGCCGCGTCAACGTCACCGACGGTGGAGTCCGGATCCTGGAACGTGTTGACACTGACGGCGTCGGCGAGATGGTCCCGGAAGTCAAGCCTGGCGTCGTGGCGCTCGTAGCTCACCTCGACCAGTTCGGCGCCGTGCTGCGCCTGCTCGTATGTCTCCGCGACGACGACAGCGACCGCCTGGCCCTCGTGCAGCACGGCGTCGTTCTGCAGTACCTCAAAGGGGCCCGAAGTGTTCGGGAGCGGCGCGACCCGCGGCGCGTTCTCATGGGTGATGACGGCGAGAAGGCCCGCAGCCGCCAGGGCCGCGGCGGCGTCGATGGCGGTGACCCTTCCGGCCGGGATGGACGACATCACCAGCGCCGCGTGGGTCAGCCCGTCGACTGGGGTGTCGGCGACATAGCGTGCCGCCCCTGTCACCTTGGCGGGGCCGTCGGGGCGAGTCAGAGGTAGGCCGATCGCGCTCATTCTGCAGCCACTCCCGCGGCCGTTTGTAGCGCGCGCACGACCGCACGCTTGGCCAGCTCCACCTTGAAACCGTTGTTACGCCGCGGCCGGGCATCGGAGAACGAATCCTCGATCGCGGCCTTCAAACCATCGCTGTCGTCGGCGCGCACGCCGATGAGGGATCGCTCCGCCGCCGGCAACCGCCACGGGCCGTGGGCGACGCCGCCCAGTGCGATGCGCGCCTCGCGGATCGTGCCGCTCCCGTCGAGCTCCGCGCCGGCCGCGACCGACACCAGCGCGAACTCGTACGAGGTGCGCTCCCGGACCTTCAAATACCAAGATCGCCGCGCCACCGCAGAAGCCGGAACCGTGATGCCGGTGATCAGCTCCGCCCGCTCCTTCACGGTGTCCCGCTCGGGGTCGGCTTCTGGCAGCCGATAAAACGACGTCACGGGCACGGTCCGCACGCCATCAGGACCCTGCAGGGTGACCTCGGCGTCGAGCGCCGCGAGCGCGACCGCGACGTCCGAGGGGTGTGTCGCGGCGCAGTGCTCGCTCCAGCCGAAGATCGCCATCGAGCGGTCCTCGCCCTCCAACGCCGAGCACCCGCTGCCCGGCACGCGCTTGTTGCACGGCAGCTTGACCTCCGCGCGGAAGTACGGGCAGCGCGTGCGCTGCAACAGGTTGCCTCCCATCGAGGCCATGTTGCGAAGCTGCTGGGACGCGCTGCGCAACAACGCCTCGGGGATCGCCGGATAGTCCCGCCGGACCTCCGGGTGCGCGGCCAGGTCCGCCATCCGCACGAGCGCGCCGATCCGCAAACCCGTCGCCTCGGCTTCGATTGTGTCCAGTCCGGGCAGACCGTTGATGTCGAGCACTCGGGCCGGTCGCAGGATGCCGTCCTTCAGCCAGTTGACGAGCTCTGTGCCGCCCGCCAGCAGCACTGCATGTGCGTCATCACGCAGCGCGCTGACAGCCACCGCCCGATCGCTTAGCCGCTCGTAGGCGAAGACGTCCATCACACGTCCTCAGCCGAGACTGCCGCGGCTTGTATTGCGGCCACGATCTGCGGGTAGGCGCTGCAGCGGCAGATGTTGCCGCTCATGAACTCCTTGATCTCCTCCTCCGACTCGGCGTGACCGCCATCGATGCAGGCGATGGCCGACATGATCTGGCCGGGGGTGCAATAGCCGCACTGAAAGCCGTCCTGTTCGATGAACGCGCGCTGCAGCACGTGCAGATCGCCGTCGGTCGCGAGGCCCTCGATCGTCGTGATCTCGCGATCCTCGGCGGCGACGGCGAGAGTCATGCACGCCAGCGCGGCACGGCCGTCGATATGCACGGTGCACACGCCGCACTCGCCCCGCTCGCAACACTTCTTCGTCCCCGTCAGGCCGAGACGATCGCGGAGCACGTCCACAAGCATCGACCGCGGATCGACGTCGAGCTGTCTCTGAGCGCCGTTGACCACAAGCGTCACTGAAATCGCGGCGGGGCCGGCGGTGCCTGCGACCGGCGGTGCCTCTGGGAGTATCGTCGTCTCTCTTCCACTGTCTGCTGACATGCGTCCGCTCCATTCGCGGGTGCTGGGGCTGTGAATGTGAATACGTGGGCGTGAACGCGGGTCGAAGAACCCCGCAGGCGCTACACCGCGCCGCGCTGGGCGGCGTCGGCCGCCGTCGCCAGGTTGGTCATGAACGTGAAGAACGCAGGCGACTGACCGATGAAGAGACCCATCGCGGTGAGGAAGTTCAGGGCTCCGGTGGCGGTCGCGGTCGTCGGACGCACCACCGAGCAGACCGGGAGGCTCGTGTCGATGAATGGGCACGGTTCCGGCATGATCAGGTTCGTCTGGAACATTTCCCTGACGGCAGCGCCTGTCGCCCCGTTGTTGGGATCCACGCCTGAGTTCAGGTGGGGGAAGTTCAGCCCACTGGTGGGGTCCGTGAGCGGCGGCGCAGAGCCGGCCGCTTTCGACCAGGTTTGGAAGTGCATCAGCTCGATCGGTCCCATGCTGATGAGGAGGCGCAGCACTTCGACGCTTGTGGCCCGCTGCGCCATCGCGAGGCGCAAACTGCCACCACCTTGCTCCACGGTCGGAATCTGGAATGCCGCCGTGTTTGCGATCGCCTGAATGTGTTGGCTGGGTTGCAGGTCATCGTCTGTCCTCGGAATCGCCGTGAACTGACCGTTGTGCAGGTCCGGGACCGCCTGCTCGAACGTCGTCGGATTGACGTCAGGGTTATTCGTGCTGCTCCGATAGCGCGTCCACCAACTCGTGTCCACCGTGAGCTGCATCAGGTTGGTCAGCCGCAGACTCCCGGTGGATCCCGTCGCGGCGCTGCCGGGCAACGTGCGGAACGGTTCCATGTCAACCGCCGCGGCCCCGTTCGCAACCAGATACGCGTTCAGGAAGTTCCGATGGCTGATCTCGTCGTCGGCGGTGTCGTGAATGTATTGAGAGAAATTGGGATCGATTCTCGCCAGGTGGCGGGTGTAGACCGGATTGCCGGTTCGCCCCGGAACTTCGTCGTCCTGGATTCCACCCAATTCGTTGTATTGGCTATAGAAGTCAGCCTCAATGGCCTCTCCGGCCGCCAGGAACTGAAGCATGGCGGCGTCGCCCGGCGTGAGACCGCCGGTCTGCGCCGACGCCGCGGTGGCGCGCGCAAGCAAGGCTGTCCCCACCGTTGCCGACCCGGTGGCCGCCAATCCGGCCTTCAGAAAGCTGCGCCGATCGTGCGGGCGGCTGATGATGTCTCCGTCATCCTGCATGTTGCTCCTTCACAGGGGTCCGAAGCGGATAGCGAACTCCGCTCCGCCGCCTAGGTAGACCGCGAACTCCGCTCCGCCGCCGAGGTGATCTGTCCGAGTTTCAGCTCGTCGAGCCGGTGGCGGACCTCTCCTCCTCCTCCTCGGCTTGATGCACACACCCCGGTTGTGGCGGCGGCTGTGTGTGATGCCTGCAGACGATCCCGCTTCGGCCGGCCCGTCGCTTCTGTCGGGCTCCCTAGTCCGCTCCCCAGTGCTGACCCTAAACAGCCCTAGGAAACGAGCTAGATCACCGGGCCGCGCAGCGCGCGCCCGAGTTGCTTGCGAGAGTTGACCCCGAGCTTCGGGAACACCTTGCTCAGGTGGTACTCGACGGTGCGGGGGCTGAGGAACAGCCGCGACCCGATCTCAGGGTTCGAGAGTCCGGTGCTAGCCAAATGCGCGATCTGGCGCTCCTGGGCCGTCAGCTCATCACGCGTCGCGGCGGCTCGCTTGCGAACCTTCTCGCCGGTGGCCATCAGCTCCCCGCGGGCGCGCTCGGCGAACGCTTCCATGCCGATCGAGGAGAGCTGGTCGTAGGCAGTCCGCAGCTGTTCGCGCGCGTCCACGCCGCGACGCTCCCGGCGCAGCCATTCGCCGAAGAGGAGGTGAGCTCGGGCAAGCTCAGGGCGCAGCAGGCTCCGGCCCAGCCGTTCGATCGCCTCTTGATAAAAGCGCTCAGCGGTCGCGCCCTCGCTGACGAGCGCACGAGAGCGGGCGAGGATTCCCTGTGCCGAGTCGGTGCGAGAGAAGGCCGTCGCGGCAACGATGCGCTCCAAAGCGATACCCGCGATCTCCGGATTGTCGCTCCTGGTTGCAGCTTCGAGCAGCTCCATCGCCGTCCAGGCCGAGACAAGCACCTCCCCCGGGCGGTCCTCTCCCGCGGTCCTGGCGGCGGCTACCGCCTCGCGGTAGCGCCCAAAGCCGTTGTAAAGAAGCGCGAGCAGCCACTCGGTGAGCTCGATAACGACGCCCTGGCCCGCAGCGGACGCTTCCTGTCGCACAGACTCGATCATGGCCCAGGCCTCCTCACGTCCGCGAAAGGCAGCGAGCCTCATGGCACTAGCGGACGCGATCGCAGTGCTCGTCGGCTTGCCGAGCGCGTCAGCCTCCGCGATCGCCCCCTCGGCGCTGGCAAAATCGCCACAACGCGCCGCGAGCAAGTCGAACGTTGAAAGGTCGAGCGGCAGCCGGGCGAGCGCACCGGCAGCGCGGACGGAATCCAGTTGCCTCGCAAGGATTGCGTAAGCGCTCTTCTCGTCCCAGAGCGCGGATGTAGGTGCCACGGTCAGCCAGCCCCAGCGGCGGCTCGCTTCCGTCCCGCCCTCGTCCTCGGTAAACGTCCGCGTTGCCTCCTCAAGCAGCGGTGCCGCTACTTCCCCGCCGTCGGTAATCAAGGTGGCCAAGCTGTCCAGCAGCAGATCGGAGGGGCGCGGCGGGCCGTCGGGTCGTGGCGCGGATCTCGCGGCCCGGGAGACCTCCAGGAGGCCGCCTCGGGTGGCGAGACGCCCGGCCAGCAACGCCGCGCCCCACGCGTCCAGGTACGTGTCGCGCGCGAGCCTCGCGTCGACACGCTCCAAATGTTGCGCAGCCGCCAAGAGGAGCGCCGGCGCATCGCTCCCCATGGTCGAGAACAGCGCGATTCGCGCGCGCAGCAGCTCCACCCGCGCCCGCTGGAGCTCGTCGCGCGCGCCGGTCTCCGCGATCGACACCAATGAATGCGCCACGTCGAACTCACCCGCCTGCAAATTCGCCTCCGCAGCCGCAAGCGCTCTGTCGACCTTGCGCCGCCTGTCGCCGGTATGCGCGACAGCGCGGTGTAAGAAAGCGGCGGCGGCGGCGAGCCCACCGCGCGCCTGCGCCCGGCCGGCAGAGCGCTCGAGCTCCAGGGCGACCTGCTCGTCAGGACCCGGCGACGCAGAAGCCAGGTGCCACGCACGACGGTCTGGATCGACGCCCCGGTCGGTCGCCTCCGCCAACGCCAGGTGGACGGCCCGGCGCTCCCGTCTTGCCGCTGACCCGTACACAGCCGACCGTACCAGCGGATGACGGAACCTCACCCGGTCGCCGATCGCCAACAGCCCCTCTCCCTCCAAGTCGTCGGCGGCCGTCGGCCCAATCGCAAGCTGCTCAGCCGCCCTCCACAGCAGCAGCGGATCACCAGTCGGCTCCGCTGCCGCAAGCAGCAACAGACGCCGCGCGGAATCAGAGAGCACATTCAGGCGTCGAACGAAGCTGTCCTCGATCCGGCCCGAAAGAACCCGCGCGCCGAGCAGTCCGAAGCCACTCGCCAACTGCATCGCCGTCAACCCTCGAGGTAGCTCGAGCAACGCCAGCGGATTCCCGCGCGTCTCGGAAATGATCTCATCACGCACCCGCTCATCCAGCCTGAACTGCACTGCCGAATCCAACAGCGCGCGGGCGTCGCCCTCGCGCAACCCCGACACGCGCATCTCCGGCGCATGCCGAAGCTCCTCCCCGGGCTCTCGCGCAGCGAACACGAGCCCCACCGGCTCGGCCAGCAGCCGACGTCCTACGAACCCTAGCGTGAGCGCGGAGGCCCGGTCGAGCCACTGCGCGTCGTCAACGACACACAACAGTGGACGCTCCAGCGCCACCTCGGAGAGCAAACCCAACACCGCCAACCCCACGAGAAACCGATCCGGGGCCGCACCCCCACCCACGCCGAACACGATCTCGAGCGCCTGCCGCTGCGGAGCCGGCAGCGTCACCATTCGATCAAGCATCGGCCCGCAAAGCTGATGCAAGCTGGCGTACGCCAGCTCCATCTCCGACTCCACTCCGACGGCCCGAGCGATCCGCACATCCGACGCCAACTCGACCAAATAGTCCAGCAACGCCGTCTTCCCGATCCCAGCCTCGCCCCGCAAAACCAAACACCGACCCTCACCCCGACGGACATCGGCCAACAACCCATCCAGCAAGCCGCACTCCTCCGCCCGCCCGCGCAAGGCGCCACGCCGCCCCGATGCGGCAACACCAGTCTCCATAGCCCACAGCGATCCTATAGAAGCCAGCCACCCAAACCGGCCGCCCGAGCCTCACCCGCGCGCCACGATCAGGCTGCCGCGACCCTCGCGCGTCGGACTAGCTGAACCCAGCTGCCTGCCCCCTTGCAGCGGACGAGATCCAGAGGCGCCGCCCGGCCGATCAGAGGCGGCTCCACCCCCCACGACGATCCGAAACGCTCATGACCATCAGCTCCCGCGGAGACCTCCTTTGCCGCTCGGACGAGCATCTCGTCGCGGACGGCCACAGCCTCCTTTTGCGCGGTTGGCGGGGACGGAAGTCGTGTCATGACGCCGCCTACGATCGGGGCGGCGGCTGAGACGCGCCTGCCGCGCAAAGCTGGTCAGCACCGCTCGAGCCCAGGGATGCTTGTAGCGCACGGAGAGCAGGTCTCTGCGACTACTCAGGCGCTTCCCGCGCAACTATCCGCGCTGCCGGGTCACGCCTGGAGCCGCAGTCAGCTGGTCGGCTCGCTGGTGGCTGCTTTGGTGGCCGAGCAGAAGAGCGCCGACCATAGCGGCGGGCTTCTCCGATTCGTCCAACGTGATAACGCCGATACCGGTGTGCGGCGCGCTCGGAACGCCATGCACAGCGGCGGCGCCGGCTCGGGGCCAGCCAGTGCTTGCTTCCGGGTGCGATTGCGAGACCGCCGGTTGGCGAAGGTCGTGGCCGCCGGAGCTACGCCCGTGCATGGGTACAGATTGGACAACTGGGGATCGCGCTGCTTCGGACGGTGCCCGCGAGCGGCGGTGGCCGGACTCGACCACTGGAGACGCCCGTCGGTTACCCCCGAGCGGGCGAGAGCGTCGCGGTGGAGCGGTCGGCGCGTCTCAGCGAGCACGGGTGCGACCGCTCCACTCTCGGGCGAGTCGGGCAGCACGTGGACGCCGAACAGCGCGCGTTGGTGGACGTCTACGCGGCCGAGGAGTCGGGCGGCCGCGGTCGCCGGTGGGGCGTCAGTCCTCGCTGGCGCTGAGGGGGAGGAGCACTCGCATGGTCGTGCCGGCGCCCGGGGTGCTGTCGACCTCGATCGCGCCGTGGTGGGCGTCGGTGATCGTCTTGACGATCGCGAGGCCGAGTCCGGTGCCGGAGATGGCGTGCTCGGTCGCCGACGTGGCGCGGTAAAAGCGGGTGAACAGGCGCGGGATCTCATCGGCGGGGATGCCGATGCCGGTGTCGCGGATCTCGATGACGGCGTTGCTCTGGTCTTCGTGGCCGCGGACCTCGACGTGGCCGCCGTCGGGTGTGAACTTGATCGCGTTGGATAGCAGGTTCGCGGTGAGCTGTGCGAGCCGGGCTCGGTCTCCTCGCACGGTTGGCACCGCGTCGGTGTCGGTGGTCAGGGCTATCCGTCTGCGTTCGGCGGACGGCTCGCAGGCCTCGACCGTCTCGGCCACTAGTTGGGCCAGGTCGACGTCCTCGGTTTGCAGGGTCAGCTTGCCGGCGTCGACGCTGGCGAGAAACAGCAGGTCGCCGACGATCGTCGAAAGTGCTCGGGCGTTGCGGTCGATCGTGTTGAGGAAGCGCTCCTGGGTTGGGGTGAGCGGCCCGGCTTCGCGGTCGAGAAGCGGCTCGAGGTAGCCGACGATCGAGGTCAGTGGGGTGCGGAGCTCGTGCGAGACGAGCGCCACGAACTCGTCCTTCATCCGGTCGAGCTCGACGAGCCGGGCGTTCTGCTCGATCAGTTGCTGGCGCGCCTGCTGGGTCAGCGCGAGTTCGCGTTCCCTCATGCTCCTCTGGCGTTTCTGGGCGGTGATGTCGAGCACCTGGCCGACCACGTTCAGCGGCTTGCCATCGCCGTCGCGGACGAGCGCAAGGTGTACCGAGACGTCGATCGGATGACCGTCGGCGTGCAGGTAGCGCTTGTAGACCTTGTAGCTGTTCAGCTTGCCGGCGCCGAGCGAACGTAACAGCGAGTCGCCCAGCTCGCGATCGTCGGGATGGGTGAGCGCCGCGGGCGGGAGCTTGAGCAGCTCAGCGCGCGTGTACCCGAGGAGTTTGCAGAACGCCGGGTTCACGCTTGTGAACCAGCCGTCCACGTCCGAGATCCCGACGCCTATCGGCGAGTGCTCGAACGCTTTCGCGAAGCGCTCCTCGGCCGCGTGCGCCTGCGCCTCGATGCGCTTTTGCTCGGTGATGTCGCGCGCGACCGAGCACACGCCGACGATCTCCCCGGCCTGATCGCGGTACGGCGCGACCTGGAGCTCGTACACGATCCCCTGCCGGGGCAACTGCTGCTCTGTGAGCGTGCTCTGCCCCGCGAGCGCGGCGCGGTGCAGAGGTTCGAGGTCCCCGAGCCGCTCAGCCTGGGTTATTTCAGAGAGGGTACGTCCGACGAAATCTTCGGCGGCGAGCCCGAGGCGGGGGAGCATCGCCCCCTCGATCAGGAGCAAGCGCAGATCTCGGTCGTAGAGCGAGAACAGCCTGTCTGGAAGGTTCTGGACGAGCAGGCGGTGACGCGCTTCGGATTCCCGGATCGCCGCCTCGCTCGCTCGTAGCCGGTCGGCGCGCTCGCGGGTGGCGGTCACGAGCCGCTGGATGGTGACCCCGACGATCGGAGCGATCAGCAGGAAGATCGCGACCCGTCGCCATTCGGCGGACGGGTACCGTGGTGCTCCGAACAGAAGGATGGGGAGGATCAACGTGAGCGCGAGCAACAGGAACGCGGCGGTCAGCTGAGGTCTGGTGCCGTACAGCGCCAGCCAGATGATGGGGAGAAGCACCAGCGGCGTGTACTCCTGCGTGTCCGCGGAGCTGTTGCGCAGCAGGAACACGGCTACGAAGTATGTGAGCGCGACCGACGCACGCAATGGCGCCGGCACGCTGGTCCACGGGATCGTGAGCGCGAGCGCGGTCAAGAGCGCTGTCAGGATGCCGCTGGCGATGAAGTCGGCGCTGCCGGCGTTCGCACCGACCAGAGGCGTGAGCAGAAACGGCGCTGCCGCAGCGATCGCGAACGGAAGCACCCGCCCCACGTTTCTGGGGTCGGAGAATGAAACGCCGGTGCGAGCGGCGATTTTGGATCTGTCAGCGCGGGCAGGACTGGTGCTCACACCTGCTCCTTTTTGCGCGCCTTAGTCGTGCGGACGGCGACGTCGGCGAAGCCGACGCGGCGGATCTCCCCCCAGGCCTTGTTGCCGCGGAGGTACGCGAAGAATCCGCGTACCCGGTAGCTGGTCATCAACTGGCGGTAACCGAAGTTCTCAGCCACGCTGTACGCGACCAGTTGCAGCAGCTCGCCGTTTCGTTCGAAGCGCCGGAATGCGAGGTCCTCGAGCAACACGGCCGTCAGCGACAAGAACACGCCCGACAGGACTGCGATCGCGAAGAACAGCACCGCGAAGGAGACATTGACGATGCCGAGTGCGAGCGACACCACGACGGTGACGTAGCCGAGCGTCTCGATGAACGCGCCGAGGAACTCGAACGCGACGAAGAACGGCAGCGAGAGCATGCCCACGGCGCCGTAGCGGGGGTTGCCGATCATCCGCCGGTGACGCCAGAGCGTGTCGACGAGCCCGCGGTGCCAGCGGTTCCGCTGCCCGCCCAGCTCCCGCAGTCGGGTCGGTACCTCGGTCCAGCAGACCGGATCGGGAACGAAGTCGAGCCGGTACGGGCGGTGCTCGTCCCGCGCCTTGCGGTGGAGCCGCACGCACAGCTCGAAATCCTCGCCGATCGAGTCCGCCGCGAACCCGCCGACCTCGACGACCGCCGCGCGGCGGAACACGCCGAACGCGCCGGAGATGATCAGCAGGCCGTTGATCGCGCTCCAGCCGGTTCGGGCGGCGAGAAACGCTCGGAAGTACTCCACGGTCTGGAACATCGCCAGCGGCTGGCGTGGGAGAGCCACCTGCATGACGTGGCCCTGCTCGACCCGGCAGCCGTTCGCGACGCGGATGATCCCGCCGGCGGCGACGGTCGACGGGCGCTCGACGAACGGTCGCACGGCCGCCACCAGCCCGTCGGGTTCTAGGAGCGAGTCCGCGTCCACGCAACAGATCAGAGGGCTCGTGGCCGCGTTCACGGCCGCGTTCAGCCCGTCGGAGCGGCCGCCGTTGACCTTGTCGATCACCACCAGGTTGGGATGAATGTCCGACCGGTAGACCCCTCGGATCGACGCGGTAGCGATCCCTGGCCGCAGCGGCTGATCCACGCGGCGCAGTTCGAAGTCCGCGATCAGGCGCTCGAGCGTTGCGTCGGTCGAGCCGTCGTTGGTCAGCGCAACCTCGTACCGTGGGTACTGGAGGTTCAGCATCGCCCGGATCGAGCTGACGATTGTCGGAGCCTCGTTGTAGGCCGAGACGCAGATCGTGACCGGCGGCGTGAGGCGCGAGCGCATCGTGCGGGTAAGCGCCGCCTGGGACCGTCGCCGGAAGTAATTCCTGACCTGCACGGCTGACAACAGCGTGACGGCCAAGTAACACAGCGTGAGCAGCCCGAAGTACCCGAGCGCCAGGTAGTTGAAGACCCGCAAGACATCTGCCCCGATCCCGCTCATGCCGTCACGTGGAACCCGGCGAGCACGTCGGACGCGTAGTTGCCCAGGCCCCGCCCACTCGCAGCGAGCTCATCGAGACGCGCGCGCACTCCGGCCGCGCCCGCCGCGCGCACGAAGCGGTCACATTCGGCGTCGCCCGCCGCCGCGCGGACGATGATCGGCTCCATCCGGCCGTCGACGTCGAGGAGCCCCGCGAAGTGCGCAACCCCCCGGTCGGTGATCGTGTCGATCGCGGCAACGACGGCGTCGACGCCGTCAGGGCCGAGCGCGACGAGCGCGCGCGCGGCCGCGTTTCGGAGATCCCATTCCTCGGCGTCCAACTGCTCGACGAGCGCAGGTGTCGCGGCCGGGTCCTCCAGCGCTCCGAGGGCCGCCGCCGCTGCGACCCGGACGAACCACGGCCGGTCGCCACGCATCAGCTCGATCAGCGGCGGGGTCGCGCGCGTGTCACCGAGCTGCCCAACCGCCCGGGCCGCGCTCGCCGCCAGCTCATCGTCGGCGTCGTCGAGCGCGTGGCGGAGCTCCGGGAGCGCCTGAACCGAGCCAATGTGGCCGAGGGCGACCGCGGCGAGTCGACGCTCGCCCGCGGACCCGCCGGCGAGCAGCCCGGCGAGGTAGGGGACCCCACTCGAACCGAAGGCGAGCAGGACCTCCTCGACGTCGCCCGGCTCGGCATCGACCTCGGCGAGCGAGGCCATGATCTCCGGCAGCGCATCGACCGCGCCCAGCTCGGCAAGCGACCGGGCACACGCCATCCGCAACAGTGGGTCGTTCTGATGGAGGCGCTCGACCAGCCACGGCTTCGCGTCAGGGACGTGCAGCGCGCCGAGCGCATCGGCCGCGCGGATCCGCGTCAGCGAGTCGCGGGAGTCCAAGTCGCGGTGGGCCACGTCAACCAATCCGGACCCGACGAACAGCGCGGTGACGCGCTCAGCCGCCTCGCCCTTCAGACTCGGCACCAACGCGACCAGGTCGCGGCGAAGCACCCGCTGCTCGAATCGGCCGTCTGGTGGGGACGGCGGGTCGTCTCGAACGCCGACGACATACGCGGTGAGATGGCCACGCACCTCGTGCTCGTAGCGGGCCACGCGCCACCGTCCGATTGCTGTCGAAACCCGCACAAATATGGTCAACCCGACCGTCAGACAAACCGCGCCCGCCGCGCACCAGAAAACGAGCAGGAGCAGGCTCATGATCCGCCTATCAGTCCTACCGATCGATCATCATTCGCTTAGGCTGGAACGATAAGGATGCACCCCTCTGCAACCCCTGCCAAGACAGTACTCGTGGTGGATGACGAACAGGACATCCTCGATCTCGTGCGTTTCCGCTTGGAACACGACGGCTACCGGGTGCTCACCGCATCCGACGGCCAGACGGGACTCGCGTTGGCGCAGGCAGAACGCCCCGATCTCTGCATCCTCGACGTGATGATGCCCAAACTGAGCGGACTCGAGGTCCTGGCGCACCTCCGCGAGGACCCGTCGACGGCGGCCGTGCGGGTCATCCTGCTCACCGCCCGGGGTCAGGATGCCGACGTCGACCGCGGCTTCGAGCTCGGCGCCCACGACTACGTCACGAAGCCATTCAGCCCGAAAGAGCTCCGCCGTCGGGTCCACGCCCAGCTGTCGCGTTGAGGACCACAGCCGCCCGGGACACGCGACGACGCCATCACCTTACGATCAAGGCACACTCCCCACAGAGCCAGGGTCACCGCCGCAACTTCACCCGCGCCAACACCCCGGCGCTCCTTCTCCGACCGGAACGCCGGGCCGTCGGCGGTCGCTGTTGCCCGACATCTGGTTTGCGCTGACCGAGCGTTCGAGCGCGATCGTCGCTCTCATGGGACCCGGCAGCCGGGCAGCAGTGCGACGCGGCGGTGGGGCCGCCGAAAACCCGTCCAGGCAAGCCCCCGGCCGTTTCAGCGACGATGAGGGGTACAACGACTGCCGCAGCCGCAGGCTGAGCCGGAAGGTCCACGAACGAGTCCGGGCTCTCTCTCTGAGAGCGGGTAGGCGATCCGCGCATGTCCAATCCATACCTACGCAGCGTCGGTCACGACATTCGCGCCGAGAGGGGCGCTCTCGCAGTAACCGAGAAGCAGCCACCGGCGAGCCCGAATCGCCGCCACTGCTTTGCAAAGCATTGCGAGCGCGCAGCCCGTCGGCCTCAGCGCTGTCGCGTTGGACGAATCGGAGAAGCGCGCCGCTGTGGTCGGCGCTCTTCTGCTCGGCCCCCCAAAGCAGCCACCAGCGAGCCGTCCGGCTGACGCAGGGTCAGCGGCGAGGCGCCGATGCCGGCCTTACGGCCGGTGGTCTCCTCACCGCTGCCCTCCGAACCGGACTTGCGAATCTCTCCGCATCCGGCTCTCCATCAGCGCTGGAGCGGTCGCCCGCTCGTGCAGCTAGCGTTCTCAGTGAAGTACCCGCTCCCCGTTCAGGCAGCAGCGCGCCGGTATTCACCGGCGACCTCCTTCCATCCAATCGTGCTGCTGGCTCACTGGACCCCTTCGCCCTGCAGGCGGCTTTCCCGCCCTCCCTGGTGGCGCGTAACTGCCACGACTACTACGGGTCCTCCGCCACGCCCCGACGGCAACAGCGGACGGTGCGCCTGCCCCGAACCCCAGACGGGTTCGGCGGGCACCGCCGGGGCGCTTCCCACGTTCACTCATTAACCAGTTGGCAGGGTCGGCGTCCAGCTGTACTCCGAGGGCAACGTCGCGCGCTACCGCAACACGGCACGCGACCTCGACCGTCCGAACAGTCACCAGACGGGCGAGACGGTCCTGAAGGGCAACCAGGACCAAGCACCCCAGCAGCCCACAGCCGCCAGTTTCCGGGCTGATTCCGTGTATCGGGGCTTCAAACACTGGTTCGTCTCCTACGCCTTTCTGCCTCGCTACCGCACCCGGCCCGCTGGCGGCGGACCGCTGCTCGATCGTCAGGGGCTGCTCCCGCCCTCCGTCCCACCTCAGACCTCGGACTGCCCCTCAGCTTCTCCCGACCGTTACGGCGGCCGGGGGTGGGTCCTTTCATCCCACCTGGTCAATGGCGCCTCGTGGCGCAGTACCCCTTTCGGGACAGACGCAGCCACGACACGCTGCGGCTCGGCATGTGCGCGCGGACACGAAGGCAGGGCGGGTCAGCGGCGGACGCAAGAGACCCGAGATTCGCCACCAGCGGGGGAGCCGTGCGTCACGGTCGTGGACCTGCTCGCTCACGAACGCGGGGCCCGCAGGGCGACTTGCAGGCATCGACCGGGACCGGTCGCTCCGACTGGATGTGGCGCGAACACAATCCCGGCTCGCCCCTGGCTTCGGCGGGATCGCCCGCATCCCTTCTCCATCTGCGGGGATGCAGCCACGAGCGAGCCGAACGGCTCGTGTCTCCTTGATCGCCGACGGGGCTGCGCTGGCCGACACTTCCGCTCTGGCGCCTCGCCGCGCCGAAGGAGAAGTCTGCGCCGCCCGCCAGTCCGCCGCCCATGTGGCTGGCCTTGCGCGGGACCAGTCACGTTCGAGCGACGGATCGCGTAGCTGCTGCTGGCGGGATGGAGAAGCCACGCGAACGATCCCGCGGGTCTCGGCGGGCTGTGCTCGCACCACAACCAGTTGTAGCGGCCGGTCCCGGTCGACGCCGGCAACTCGGCGATCGGGGCCTTGGGTTCGTGAGCGAGCAGGTCCGCCGACCGTGAGGCACTGCTTCGCCGCTGGTGGCAAGCAGCGGGGCTCTTGCGATCGCGGTCAAGAGACCTCCAGTTCTGAAAGCGGTGCGCGCGTTATGGCCACGCCGGCCGTGTCAGCGTGCCCACACTCAGGAAAGCGGGCTCGCCGGGCTGTGTTTCTAGAGCGCCCGACGGCCGGGCATAGGGCAAAGCGCCACAAGCGGGGCGCGGGGATGCGCGTTCCGGGCGCCCGGTGGTAGGCGGCGATACGGCGCACAGGCCGATGGTCGACCTAGCGTGGGCCCTGGCGGGCCAGCGGCCGTCGCGCGCGCCGTACGGCCCCGGGCTCGCCGGAAGGACGCGTCGAGGAGGGGGACCCACGGCCTGAGGCGAAGCGCGCGGGCGCCCGGGCGTCGAGCTGCTCGCTGGCCCACCGCGTGGGGTCATCGCCGCCCGGGCAGGAGCCGCAGGACCGCGAGCGCTCGCCGCGTCAGCGCGCGCATTCGCGGGCTCGTGTACCGGGCCTCGAGGTATTCATCTGCGGCTCGTGCGGGCCCCTCGGCTAGGGTCGGGTACGCGTGTACGGCCTGGGAGACCGCATCGATCTTCTCCCGGCGAGCGATCCGGGCGGTCAGCTCGGCGATCGCGTCCCCGCCGCCCGGTGCCGCGACCGTGGCGCCGACCAGCCGGCCGCGGGGGTCGCCGATGAGCTTGGCGAAACCGTACGCCTCGCCCGCGGTGATTGCCCGGTCAAGCTTCGCATACTCGAACTCAGTGATCTTGACCTTCTCGCCCCAGCGCTCCCGCGCCTGCCCCTCGGTCAGGCCCACGCGGCCCACCTCCGGATCGGTGAAGGTAACCCATGGAATCGTTTTAGAGACCTTGCCTCGGGCCTTGAACAGCGCGTTGGGGGTGGCGACGCGGGCATGGTGTGCGGCGACGTGAGTGAATGGCAGAAGCCCCGTGACGTCTCCGACGGCGAAGATCCCACGCGCGCTTGTTCGCAGTTGGCTGTTGACCGCGACCGCGCCACGATCGCCCAGCTCGACACCCACCGTCTCGAGTCCCAGGCCAGCCGTGGTCGGCGCGCGCCCGGTGGCGACGATGATCCGCTCGAAGGAGACAGCTTCGCCAGCGCCCTCGAGGACGAGTTCCTGGTCGCCGCCCGGGCAGCGACGCACCTCGCCGCCGCGCTGCCCCAACCGCACCTCGACGCCCTCCGCGCGCAGCCGCGAGGCGATCAGCTCGCTGGCCCGCGGGTCCTCTTTGAGCAGGAGCCGGTCGGCCATCTCGATCACGGTCACGTGCGAGCCGAGGCGGGCGAACGCCTGCGCCAGCTCGCAGCCGACCGGCCCGCCGCCCAGCACGACGAGTCTCGCCGGCAGTTCTCTGAGCTCCCACAGCGTGTCGGTCGTTAGCAAGGGAGCGTCGTCGAGGCCGGGTATCGGGGGGATGTGCGGGGTGCAACCGGTCGCGATGATCGCGCTGCGCCAGCGCAGCTCGCGATCATCAACCTCGATCCTGCCGGGGCCAGCGAATCGCCCGCTCGAATGGAGGAGGTCGATTCCGGCGTCGCGCAGTCGCTCGGGTGGGTCTTCCGCTTCGATCGTGCGGATCGCTCGCTGCACGTGATCCATCACACCGGCGAAGTCGACGTTCGGATCCGTTGGGGCGAGTCCTACTGAGTCAGCGTGGCGCATGCGGTGGGCGAGGGTGGCCGCGGCGATCAGGCTCTTTGAGGGGACGCATCCGGTCCACAGACAATCTCCGCCGACGCGGTCGCGCTCGATCAACGCCACGCGCGCGCCGACGTCGGCCGCGACGAGCGCGGAGACAAGGCCGCCGGTGCCGCCGCCGAGCACCACGAGGTCGTACCGATCGCTCACGTACGGGCCCGGCTGAACGCGTCGAAGCCTGACTGCTCGAGGTATCGGGACCGCGTGACCTCCGGCGGCACGCAGTGGTTGCCTTTCAGCACGACGGAGCGATCGCTCTTGGCGGTGGGCGTGCCGTTGCAGAGGTCGAGGACCCCACCGCCGGCTTGCTCGTGCCCGCCGACGATGCGACGGAGCTTCGCGTTGATCGCGCTCATCGCATCTCCAATCCGGTTGAGGCCTTCAGGTATGACCCGATCGGTCGGAATCGTCGCACTCCCACACCGGCTGCGAGCACCTTATCCCTGGGCCGTCGCGGTCGAGGGATTCAAATGACTCGGATCCCGCCTGCGGCTATCGCGCGACTCGCTGTGTTCTTCTCCCGACCCGGCGATGTTCTTGCGCCCTGCGGAGGCGGCGCGAGCGCGTGTAGGGGCGCCCCGTCCCGTAGCTGGTCGTCGCGGATCACTCCCGCCGCGAGTGGAGCACCACCCAAGCACCGCTGTCCGGGACCAGGGCCGTCCCGTACAGCCTCTGACGTTCTGGTTCGGAGCGGGCGGGTACGAGCTCGAAGCGATCGATGACCTGGCGGAGGATCTCGCGCAGCTCGAGCATCGCCAGCGAGGCTCCAAGACAGCGCCGGTCGCCCCCTCCGAACGGCAGCCATGTGTGCGGGTCCGGCCTGCCACCCCGAAAGCGCGTTATCTCAAACCTGTCTCCGTCCTCAGCCGCGGCTTCCTGGTGGATCAGCGGCGGCGGGATCAGCAGCAGCGCGCCCGCCGGGACGTTCCGGCCCGCCAGCCGTACGGGTGCGTTTGCCTGCCTGACGATGTCGACGAGCGGCGGGCGGAGACGGAGCGCCTCCCAGATCACCGCGTCGAGGGACTGTCGCTCAGAACCCGGGAGCTCGCGCGCGACGGCGTCTGCCACACGGGGAGCCCGCGCGAGCAACTCGATCGCCCAGGCAAGACCGGTGGCGGTTGTCTCATGCCCGGCAAGCAGAAGCGCGAACACCTCATCGGGACCCAGCGGCTCTCGCACGGACGCTCCGTCACGTGGATCCTCGCGCCGGTATCGGACCACCTCGTCGAGCCCGCGAGCGAATGTGCGACGATCCCGGTCGGCCACCGCCTGCGGGCTGAATGGCCCCAGGCGCGCCAGGGCGCTGATCTCCGACAGCATCGAGTACGGTCGCAGGACCTGGCGAAGGTGCAGCTCGAGATGGTTGATGCGCGCGGGGTCCTCGATGCCCAGGATCAGCCGGACGGCGACGCTCAGAGCCAGCCATCGCATGCGCGGCAGGACCGCGAACGGTCGTCCCAGTGGCCATCGCTCGACCTCGCGCTTGGCGAGCTCACGGATGACCGGTGCGATGGCCTCGAGCGCATCGCCGTGAAACAGCGGCGCGAGCTCCCGACGGCGCTGCCGGTGAGGCTCGCCGTCCAGCGTGAGCACGCTGTTCTCGGGCAGTACCGGCAAGATACGGCGGTTCGCAGCCCCCGCTAGATAGGTGCCGGGTGGGGCGAGAAGCACCTCGTGCGCGAGCTCGGGAGCACCGACAACGAGCATCCGCCCCGCCACGACGCTCGTCAGCGGGAACAGTGGGCCGCCGGTCCGCCGCCGCTGCGCCAGCGTCTCCACCGGCCGGCGCTGAAACGCGACGGCGTCTGTCAGTCGTACAAGACCAGAACGCCTTTCCAACTCGTCGATCGCATAACGGGCCCGAGCCGCGAACCCCCCATCGTCCGGACCGGCGATGGGGAGACGTTCTCTCATCGTGCGCCGGCCGGGACCCGGTTGGCGAGCTCCGCCGACTCGACGTGGAACGCTTCGGAGAAGGTCGGGACCGGTTGGATCGCGTCGATGAGCAACGCGAGCGGGACTCGCGCGCGGATTGCAAGCGTGCTGCGCGCCACGCGCTCCATGATCGCGTAGTCGCGGCCGACCATGGCGGCGGCGGCTTCACCTCGCACTTGCTCGGCGGCAGTCGAGCAAAGCGCGCCGGCACGAGGCTCCCACGAAGATCATCACAATGAAGCCAGAACAACCTCGTCAACGTGGGAGGCACACCATGAGCAGCGCCTTGAGGAAGCCCGTCGGGCGCCCGCATCGTCGTGGTCGCAGCTCGCGGACGGCGATGTCGCCGCTCGGCGCGGTCGGTCGCGGACTTGTTGCGGGGGCAGCCGGCACCCTGGCCATGGACGCGTTGTGGTTCGCGCGCTACAGGCGTGCCGGCGGTGACAGCGACTTCGCGGAATGGGAGTTCTCCTCGGGCGTGTGTAGTTGGGATCAGGCGCCGGCGCCGGCTCAGGTCGGCAAGCGCCTTGTCGAGGGCCTGTTCAAGCGCGAGCTCCCGGCGTCGCGGGCGGCACTTGTGAACAACATCACGCACTGGGTGTACGGGATGCTTGGGGGCACGCAGTACGGCATCGTCGCGGGATCGCTGGACCACCCGCGAGTCCGCTACGGCGTGCCGTTCGGCGCGAGCGTGTGGGCGGCCGGCTACGCGGTTCTGCCGGCCGCCAAGCTGTACAAGCCGATCTGGGAGTACGACAAGAAGGCGCTGGCGAAGGATCTGAGCGCCCACCTCGTCTACGGCGTCGGCACGGCCACCACGTTCGGGCTCCTGTCGCGGTCGAGAGGCGCCACGGCGTGACCAGCGCAGACAACGCGAACGAAGCAGCCCACTGCGACCGAGCGCAAGGCGCTACGCGGTGAGCCCGAGGCGGTCTTTGACGAGGCGCATGAACGGGTCACGCTCAGGGGTGTCGCCGTAGGGCTGATACATAGACGAGCCACGTGGCGAGCCCCAAGCCGGCGGCGGCTGCTAGCGCAAGCCAGAGACTGGTCTTCAGCACTAGCGCGCCGGCTACCGCCTCAGAAAGCAGCGCGAGCACTGCGGGGGCCTTGCGCACCGAGACCGTGCTGGCCCCGACGGTAAAAGGGCAGCTCAGCCGCTAGCGAGGCCAACGTCCCCGTGAGCATGACCAGCGTGAGTTCGACTCCGCCAAAGCGCGCGATCGTCACGGTGCGAACGCCCATCGCGAGCGACATCGGCGCGATAACGATGTAGCTGGAGGCAGCGCGCGGCGCCACGGCAACCGCCGCTGCGAGAATGGCCGCGATGCCAAGCAGCGCCACCTCGATCGCCAGCGATCGGCTGATGATGACGAGATGGCGCTGGCAGGTGCGCTTGGTGACCACGCCCGCGATGCCCGCGCCCACGAGGAAGGAGCCAGGCGACACTACCGGCGCGACGACAGAGAGGTCCCCTTCCCGGCGATGCCCGCGCGAGCAACACGATGTTTCCGGTCTGGTTTGCGGTGAAGACGTGACCGAGTCCAAGGTGGCTGGACACGTCGACGAGGCCGGTCGTGAACGTCAGCGCCGGGAGCGCCCTAACAAGCGGATGACCAAGGCTGACCGCTGCCGCCGGTAGCAGCTCCGGCTGAGGCCCGCTGGTCGGTCAACTGCCGTCGTCGCGCTCATCGAGGCACCTCCAACGCGTCGGTTTGCCCATGCGGAGCCGCACGCCCCGGATGAATGCCAAGAGCGGCGCGCCGCAGGTCCATACGGGTTGGTCCTTTGGTACGACCATGATCACGCGCAGCCCTCATCGCCGACATTGTCACCGAGTAGGGTCGGAACGAGTTTGACTACGCGCCTCGGGCGGAGCGGCTCTGGATCGTCGGCTCGACGAAAGTCCAACAAGGACCGTTCATTCACGGTCGCGGCGGACGGACCTGAGTCGCTGAGCACATACTCGAGCGCTCGCGGTTGACAGGGTAGGGGAGGACGTGTGACCGAGACCGATCACGGCTCGATGGCGTCACCTTCCAGTTGCTCGGCGACACTCCTCGGGCGGCGCCGTTGATTCCCGTTCGGCGGGGTGGGAGGATCGCGCTGTTGTGCGGTCCGATCGAGAGGACGAAGCGATGGCCGAAGTTCCGCGTTGGCGGCTGACGGGCGATATGTTCGACGTCTGCAGGTGCAGGGTCCCGTGCCGGTGTACGTTCGGCCAGGCCCCTGACGAGGACCAGTGCGACGGGATCATCGCCTGCCACATACGCGAGGGACGCTACGGAGATGTGACACTTGACGAGCTGAACCTCGTCGGAGTCATGTCGTTCACGGGGAACCTGTGGGCCGGCGCCAAGGCGGCGATGGGCTTCTTCATCGACGAACGAGCCGACGAGCGCCAGCGCGAGGCGCTCCAGACGATCTTTGGGGGGCAGGCGGGCGGCTGGCCGGCCAGCTTCGCCGGGATGATCGACGACGTCCGCGGGGTCGAGTTCGTCCCGATCGACTTCGAGATCGCCGATGATCTTGGCAACTGGCGTGTCGCGGTCCCAGGGAAAGCCAGAGGCAGCGCCGAAGCGCTGACGGGTCCGACGACTCCCGAGGGAACGCGCGTGCAGCTCCACAATGCGCCAGGTGCCGAGGCCGGACCCGGCCCGGTGGCTACGTGGGCAATCGCCCAGGAGGACGAAGTGGAGGCATTCGGCTTCAAATGGAGCTGGCCCGGGCGGTCGAGCAAGCACTTCCGCTTCGACTGGTCCGGACCACAGTAGCTCTGAGCCCGGCGCGCCGAGTCCGGTCATCAGCCCCAACCGCCGCCGAGCCGGCGGGTTGCGCATGACCATGATGGCGAGGATGATGAGGCGGGTGAGCTCGCCCGCCGGGACCCGACGTCGGAACGGGCCTGATCGCGCCGAGCCGTCGCGGGCGCGCAAGGCTGACCGCGACGAGGTGTTCCTCGAGTACACCAAGTCGATCTGCCCGGTCTGCAAGGTGCTCGTCGACGGGCAGGTGAACGTCCGCGACGACAAGGTGTACCTGCGCAAGCGCTGCCGCGAGCACGGCACGTTCGAGGCGCTGCTGTACGGGGACGCGGGCATGTACATGGATTCGCTGCGTTTCAACAAGCCCGGCACGATCCCGCTGACACTCCAGACCGAGACGGTCGAAGGCTGCCCACTGGACTGCGGCCTGTGCCCGGAGCACAAGCAGCACGCGTGCCTGGGCATTATCGAGCTGAACTCAGCATGCAACCTGGACTGCCCGATCTGCTTCGCGGACTCGGGCATCCACCATCCCGACCACTATTCGCTGACCGTCGCGCAGGTGGAGGAAATGCTGGACGTGTTCGTCGCCTCGGAGGGTGAGGCCGAGGTGGTGATGTTCTCCGGCGGCGAGCCGACGATCCATCCCCGGCTGCTCGAGTGCATCGACCGCGCCCGCGCCAAACCGATCCGCCACGTGGTGCTCAACACCAACGGGATCCGCCTGGCGCGCGACAAGGGGTTTGCGACCGCGCTCGCGGAGCGCGACGTGAGCATCTACCTCCAGTTCGACGGGTTCAAGGAGAGCACCCATCTTCAGATCCGCGGGCGTGACCTGCGCGGGCTCAAGCAGCGCGCGCTGGAGAACTGCGCCGAGGCCGGGCTGACCGTCACGCTGGTCCCGGCGATCGAGCGGGGGCTCAACGACGACGAGCTCGGGGCGATCGTGCGCTTCGGAATCGAGCATCCGGCCGTGCGGTCGGTTGCGTTTCAGCCGGTGACGCACTCCGGGCGCCACGTGCCGTTTGACCCGATGAACCGGATCACCAACTCCGACGTGATCCACGGCCTGTGCCGGCAGCTGCCCGAGTGGCTGCGGCCCAGCGACTTCTTCCCGGTCCCGTGCTGCTTTCCGACCTGCCGCTCGATCACCTATCTCCTGCTGGCCGGCGATGACGTCATCCCCGTGCCGCGCCTGCTGAATATGGAGAACTACATGGACTACGTGGCCAACCGCGTGCTGCCCGAGGAGCAGGCGATCCGCGCCGCGCTCGAACGGCTGTGGAGCAGTTCGGCGGTGGCGGGCACGGCGACGGTGGCGGAGCAGCTCCAATGCGCGAGCTGCGCGACCGGGGTCCCCTCGAGCCTCGCCGACCTCGCCGACACGGCGTTCATGGTCCTCGTCCAGGACTTTCAGGATCCCTACACGCTCAACGTCAAGCAGTTGATGAAGTGTTGCGTGGAGGAGATCACGCCCGACGGGCGGCTGATCCCGTTCTGCGCCTACAACTCGGTCGGCTACCGTGAGCAGGTGCGCGAGCGGCTGACCGGCATCGCGGTCCCCGACGTGATCCCCAACGCAAACACGCTGGCGCCACTGCTGGCCGACTCCGCGCACGGCTCGAAGCTCGCCGTCGAAGAGCCAGAGCGCAAGCGCGAACCCGCGACCGCCTCGATCAACCTCGGCCGAAGACTGCAGTGAGCCTGCAGACGGCGGCCGACGTCAAGTCCTGCTGCGCAGCCGCGTACAGCAGCCCGGCCGCGGCGTTCCTACTCGACGACAGCCTTCACCCGGGCGGGGCCGCGCTGACCCGGCGCCTCGCCGACGCCGTCGAGTTGCGCAGCGGGCAGCGCGTCCTGGATGTGGCCAGCGGGCGCGGGACGACCGCGCTGCTACTGGCCAAGGAGTACGCCGTGGCGGTGGACGGCGTCGACCTGAGCGACGCATCGGTACGGGAAGCGACAGCCGCCGCGCAACACGCCGGCCGGGCCGCCAGCGTCGCCTTCCATCTGGCCGATGCCGAGCAGCTGCCGTTCGACGACGGCACCGTCGATGCGCTCGTATGCGAATGCTCGTGGTGCCTGTTCCCGGACAAGGCACAGGCGGCGGCCGAGTTCGCGCGCGTGCTCCGCGCGGGCGGACGCGTCGGTATCGCGGACGTGACCGTGGGTCCGGCCGGCGTCCCCGACGGCCTGGCCGAACTCCCGGCCTGGATCGCCTGCCTGGCCGGCGCCCGCACCACGGAGGAGTACGTCGGCCTGCTCACCGCGGCCGGACTCACGGCCACGCGCGTCGAGGACCACCGAGATGCGCTGGCCGAGCTGATCGGCCGGATCCAGGCGCGGTTGAAGCTGGCGCGTGCCCTGAGCAAATCGGGCGCGCAGCAGGAAACACACGCCATGGAACGCGGCCTCGTGCTCGCCGCACGTGCCGCCCAGGCGGTGAGCCAAGGGGCACTCGGCTACTGCCTGATCGTCGCACGGCGGGATCGGTGAGCGGAGCCGGCGCCCTGCTCGAAGCTCACCCGTCCCCCTCCACCAACAGCTCCAGCGGCCGAACTCGACGGCGCCTCCATTTCGATCATTTGCCCTCCATGACGAGGCGCAGCGGCGCGCCCTAACCGCTTCGCAATCCGCCCGACCCGGTCCGGTCCCACCGCGCTCGGCCATGCTCGACCGCACACGACGCCTCCGGCGACCCCCAAGACAACGGTCCGGTCGTTCAACAACGGCCACACCAGTCATCGCTTGATCGCCGGCCGTTCGGAACCCATAACGACCGCACCTCGACACCACGAATGCGTGCTCAGCGATCCGGGAGCTGTCGACGCGAGAGCACACGACTCGTCGAAGGGCCACCGCCCAGCAGTAGTAGGCGAGACGAGCGACCGTTCACCGCCAAGTGACGCAGCCAGCACGTCCGCGGCTCACTGCCTCTCGGACGTCCTCGCGGGCGAAGCGCTGGCCGTGACGATGTACGCGCTCGCGGCCGCGGGCTCGTCTGCCTGGCACGCACGCCCCGCATCGCAAGCACGCGACGCCGACGCGACCGGCTCCTCGGCCGCCTGCGTTCGCCGACCTCTGACAGGCGACCTCAGAAAGCCCGGGACCAGCCGACGCCACCGGTTTGAAGGGGAAATGAGCCCAGTCGTCCAACCGGGTGACGGCGATCTCGGTTTCTTGCTAGACCCGATGAGGCGCTCCGCCGAGGCGGAGCCGCGGCCGTATTCGTCGGCCTCGCTGCCCCGAATGCGCCGCTCGTTCCCGCTCCGAGACGGTTTCTGAGCGTCGCGCACGAATAGCGTCGGGCTCATCATCCAAACTGGGTGATTACGGGCGTGCCGGCGTCGAGCACACTCCTTGGAGAAGGTCACCAGCGCCGAGACATGATTGGTTTCCACCGTCGGTTAGGAGTTCCCCCGCTCGCGGCGACCCGGGCTCGCCGGCGATGTGTGTGCGCGCGGTGGGGTCTGCGTCACGATGGCGGAGGGGCTGGAGTCCGCCGCGCGATGAGTGTGGACCAGGCTACGTCCGACAGATCGGCCCGCGGTGGTTAGGGCTCGCACAACCGCTCGTGAGGCGTGCGGTTGAGTGCGGACACGCCCGCGCCGGCTGATTCGGAGCCGAGAGCGCCGAGCCTGCTCGACGCGATCCTGCCAGTTGCCGTCCTGATCGCGCTGATTGCACTCACGATCATTCTCTTTGGGATCAGCGCGACCGATGGTCCGCTGCAGGTCGCGCTGTTGCTGAGCGCCGCGTTCGCGAGCCTGATCGCGCTCAAGAACGGCTACACATCGGCAGCCATCGCGGACGCTGCGATCGGGGGCGTCACCACGGCGATGAGCGCGATCTTCATCCTGCTCGCCGTGGGCGCCCTGATCGGCACGTGGAACATGGCGGGCACGATCCCGACCGTGGTCGACTACGGCGTTCGGCTGCTGAACCCGACCATCTTCTACCTGACAACAGCGGCGATCTGCGCAGTCGTCGGGATGGTGACCGGTAGCTCCTGGACCACGGCCGGCACGCTCGGGGTCGCGTTCGTCGGGATGGCGAAGGTGATGGACCTATCGACGGCGATCGCTGCCGGCGCGGTGATCTGCGGCGCGTACTTCGGGGACAAGATGACGCCTCTGTCGGAGACCACGATCCTCGTGCCAAAGCTCGTCGGAGGGGGCCTGACCGTCTCGAAGCACATCCGGAACATGTTCTGGACCGCCGGGCCGGCGATCGGGATCAGCCTGCTCATCTTCCTCATCATCGGGGCGGCGGCTACGCCGACGGGGGAGGTGAACACCCAGGCCGCGCTCGACGCGCTGGAGCACGAGTTCCACATCTCGATCATCAACCTCCTGCCGCTCGCGCTGCTCGTGTATTTCACGCTCAAGAAGGTGCCCCCGTTCCTGGCGCTCCTCGGCTCGGCGCTGTTCGCCGGGATCCTCGCGTGTTTTACCCAGTTCACCGCGGTGAAGGCGTTCGTCGGCCAGCCCGAACTCGGCGCGCTCGCGACCGGCATCAAGGGCATCTACGCCGCAATGGCGACCGGCTACGTACACCACAGCGGCAACGAGGCGATCGACACGCTGTTCTCCCGCGGCGGGATGGCGAGCTTCCTGACGACGATCTGGCTGATCCTCGCCGCCCTGTCGTTCGCCGCGATCATGGAGCACGCAGGCTTCCTCGATCGGCTCCTGCGACCGGTCGTCTCGCGGGCCCCCACCCGCGGGCGGCTGATCCTCGCTGTGAACGCCAGCTGCATCGGCCTGAACACGATCGCCGGCGACCAGTACGTCGCCGATGTGCTGCCGAGCCGAATGTTCCACACCGAGTTCGAACGGCGTGGGCTCGCGCCCGAGGTCCTCTCACGCGCGGTCGAGGACTCCGGAACCGTGACCTCCGTGCTCGTGCCCTGGAACACGTGCGGCGCCTACATCTCCGGCGTGCTCGGCGTACCGACCGCCTCCTACTTCCCCTACTGCTTCTTTAACTTCCTGAGCCCGATCCTCGACGTCATCTACGGGTTCATCGGGTTCAAGGTCCCGACGATCGCGCCACCGGAGCACGCGCTCGAACCCGACCAGAGCACCTTGGTCTCATAGGGCCGCGACCGAGACACGCATATGCGCCGGGCAGACGATCAACCAGACCTCGGCGGTGCCAGTGGGAGCGCGCCAAGTTCGAGGAGGCACGGGGGCGATTCATCTCTATCGGACGATGCGCTTCGAGGTCCCCTGACGATCTTTGCGCCGCGCCGGACCAGACGCAGACGATTGCCTCGAGTCCTGGGTTGCCCCCGGCGAGCCCGGACGGCGGCGCAGGAGCTAGATCCCGTCAGGACGGGCGGATGCAGGTTCGCAGTGATCACGAGGGTGGCTCTCGGAGGAGGCGTGCGAACATCACCTTGCAGTACGTCGGGCCGTCCCCGGCCGGTGTTGCCTTCGTCATCGGAAGTGCGGCCCCACCCAGCTACCTCTTAGCCCCCAGAACAGGAGAACCACATGGAAACCGTAACCGCGCCGGCGATCGGCGCCTACTCGGAGGTCGGGACGCTACGCACGGTGATGGTTCACCGCCCCGACCTCGCGCACGCGCGCCTGTCGCCGCACAACTGCCACGACCTGCTGTTCGACGACGTGATCTGGGTGCGCCGCGCCCAGGAGGAGTTCGACGCATTCGTCGAGGTGATGAGGGGGCGTGGCGTCGAGGTTCTCCTGTTCCACGACCTGCTGACCGAGACGCTCGAGCGCGATGACGCGCGCGCGTGGGTGCTCGAACGGCGGCTGCGCCCGGAGGAGGTGACCGCGCTGTTCGCGCGCGAGATGACCGAGTGGATGCGCGGCATGCCGGCGGGCGAGATCGCGACCCACCTGACAGGTGGGGTGATGGTCCAGGAGCTGCCCGGCGACATTGTCGAGGCGATCGGCCGAGCGTTGCGAGGGACGGATTTCGTGCTGCCGCCGCTGCCGAACCAGCTGTTCACGCGTGACACGAGCGCCTGGATCTACGGTGGCGTGTCGCTGAACCACATGTACTGGCCGGCGCGCCAGCACGAGTCGCTCAACGTCGAGGCCGTTTACCGGTTCCACCCGCGCTTTCGCGAGGCCGACTTCAAGATCTGGTACGGCGGCGTCGACCACGACTGGGGCACGGCTTCGATCGAGGGCGGCGACATCATGCCGGTCGGCGACGGCGTCCTCCTGGTGGGCCAAGGAGAGCGCAGCACGGCTAAGGCGGTCAGCATCCTCGCCCAGAACATGTTCGCCGCCGGCGCGGCGCGGCTGGTCATCGGCGCGCTCATGCCGCGGGAGCGAGCCGCGATGCACCTCGACACCGTGTTCACATTTTGCGACCGCGACCTCGTCACGATCTACGAACCGGTGGTCTCGAACATCCTGCCGATCATGTACCGCCCCGACGGGAACGGCGGGGTGACCGCTGAGCTGTCCGAGCGGTCATTCCTCGACGAGGTGCGCGAAGAGCTCGGGATCCCCAACCTGAAAGTCGTCACCACGGGCGGGGACGAGTTCGAGGCCGAGCGCAACCAGTGGGACGACGGCAACAACGTGGTCGCGCTGGGTCCCGGCGAGGTCGTGTGCTACGAGCGCAACGAGGCCACGAACGCGAAGCTGGCCGCCGCCGGCATTGAGCTTCATCCGATTGCCGGCCAGGAGCTCGGCCGCGGCCGCGGCGGCGGCCACTGCATGACCTGCCCCGTCGTCCGCGATGCCTAGAGGAGACAGTGAATGAGCACCACCGTTGATCTGCACGGGCGTTCCCTGCTGGCGCTCAAGGATTTCTCTCGTGAGGAGATCGTCTACCTCCTCGACCTCGCGGCCGACCTCAAGGCCGCCAAGCGCGAGGGGCGAGAAGAACAGAAGCTCCGCGGCAAGAACATCGCGCTGATCTTCGAGAAAGACTCGACCCGCACGCGGTCCGCCTTCGAGGTCGCCTCGTTTGACCAGGGCGCTCACGTCACCTTCATCGGGCCGTCGGGGTCGCACATGGGGCACAAGGAGACGGTCAAGGACACGGCGCGCGTCCTCGGGCGCATGTACGACGCGATCGAGTACCGCGGGTTCGCCGAGACGACGGCCGAGGACCTCGCCCGCTGGTCGGGCGTGCCCGTCTACAACGGCCTGACCGATGAGTGGCATCCGACCCAGATCCTGGCCGATTTCCTCACCTTCGAGGAGCACGTGCCGAGGCGGCTTGACGAGGTGACTT
>Ga0318563_10000115_pt1 | contig 32412 bp, 24 predicted proteins | sample GRESIP066b5f19_FD_203689 | JGI IMG/M metagenome (GOLD analysis project Ga0318563, IMG submission 203689) | Tropical soil microbial communities from Luquillo Experimental Forest, Puerto Rico - GRE.SIPMG.066b5f19 | ecosystem: Environmental > Terrestrial > Soil > Tropical forest > Bulk soil... | reverse complement strand
TCATCGCAGCCGTCGATGAGCTGAAGAAGCTCTCCAAGCCCTGCAAGGACTCCAAGGCGATTGCCCAGGTCGGCACGATCTCGGCCAATGCCGATGAGTCGATCGGCGAGACCATCGCCGAGGCGATGGAAAAGGTCGGCAAGGAAGGGGTGATCACGGTCGAGGAAGGCTCGGGACTGTCGAACGAGCTGGAAGTGGTCGAGGGCATGCAGTTCGACCGCGGCTATCTCTCGCCGTACTTCATCAACAATCAGCAGAACCAGACCACCGAGCTCGAGAAGCCGGTGATCCTGCTGGTCGACAAGAAGATCTCCAACATCCGGGAACTGCTGCCGCTGCTCGAGGGCGTGGCGAAGTCCGGCCGTCCGCTGGTGGTCATCGCCGAGGACATCGAGGGTGAGGCGCTGGCGACACTGGTCGTCAACAACATCCGCGGTATCCTCAAGGTGGCCGGCGTCAAGGCGCCAGGCTTCGGCGATCGCCGCAAGGCCATGCTGCAGGACATCGCGACCCTCACCGGCGGCACGGTGATCTCGGACGAGGTCGGACTGTCGCTGGAGAAGGCGACCCTGAACGACCTCGGTGAGGCGAAGAAGGTGGTCGTGGAGAAGGAGAACACCACGATCATCGACGGCGCCGGCAAGCCCAGCGACATCAAGGCTCGCATCGAGTCGATCCGCCAGCAGGCCGAGGAAGCCACCTCCGACTACGACAAGGAGAAGCTGCAGGAGCGCGTAGCGAAGCTCTCCGGCGGCGTCGCCGTGATCAAGGTCGGGGCTGCGACTGAGATCGAGATGAAGGAGAAGAAGGCCCGCGTCGAGGACGCGCTGCACGCGACTCGTGCGGCCGTCGAGGAAGGCGTGGTGCCGGGAGGCGGCGTGGCGCTGATCCGCGTACAGCGCGCTCTCGAGAAGCTCGAGACGGCGAACGAGGACCAGCACGTCGGTGTCCGCATCCTCTCCCGCTCGATCGAGGAGCCGCTGCGCCAGATCGTCGACAACGCCGGCGAAGACGCAGCCGTCATCCTGAACCGTGTCAAGGAAGGCAAGGGTGCATTCGGCTGGAACGCCGCCACGGGCGAGTTCGGGGACATGCTCGATGAGGGCATTCTCGACCCGACCAAGGTGACCCGTCTTGCACTGCAGAACGCCGCTTCGGTGGCCGGTCTGCTGCTCACGACCGAGGTCATGGTGGCCGAGGCTCCGAAGGATGAGGAGCACAGCCATGCCGGCCCGCCGGGCGGCATGGGCGGAATGGATATGTAATCACCCCTCTCTAAAGAGGTATCGATTCTAAAAACGACAGTCGATAGGCTTTACATAACAGTTACGGATTGGCGCCAGGTCTCTGCCGGGCGTCGAGCCGGAAAGACGCGGAACAAGACCCCCTATTCCGCGCATTCCTCGAGGCCCCACTCTGTGGGGCCTATTTTTTTGCGCGCGTGGATCCGCGGCACTTCGCGAACGCGGTCACAGCCGCGCGCATCGCATCGGTGCAGCACTTCCTTACGGTCACCCCGCGGTTTATCGTCCTTCGCAAGGAGGCTCCCATGGGTAAGCTGCGCTTCGGCTGCATCGCTTGCGTCGGACTTCTGGCACTTGCCGCCTGCGGTCGCGAGGGCCAGGACGAAATGAGCTGGGCGCGGGCGGCGCTCGAGCGCAACAAGGCGCTCGAGATCGTTGCCGCCGATCAGCAGACTCATACCTTCACTGTGCGGCTGAAAGAATCGGGCGAGCTGCGCGCCGTGCGTGCGGATGAGATCATCGCGTCGCCGGCTGCCCCGGTGGCGGCGGCTGCGCCACACACGGTGCCGGAGAGCAGGCCGCCTGCCGCAGGCGAAGCTGCACCCGCCGAGCACTCCGTAGCGCAGACGGAGGCGGCAACATCTTCCGAGCCGGCGGCCCCGACCGCAGCGCAGGTCGCGCGCTCGGAGCCCGTGCTGATCTCGGAGAATTCCTCGGGCCTCGAAGGTGTCGCCCCAGGGCGTGTCCTCGAGTCTGGCCCCGGTTACAGCATCACTTCCGCGCGTTCCACGCCCGCGGCCGTGCGGCGTGACTCCGCGAGCAGCGCACCGCTCGAGCGTCGCCACGAGCCAATCGTATGTCAGGGGTCCCGCCTGCTGCATATCGACAACCGCAACCTGATGTTCGACGGCGACGCGGTGAGCGCCGTTGACGGCTGCGAGATTCACATCACCAACAGCCACATCAGCGCGAGCGGTGTCGGTGTCGCGGTGCGAGCCGCCAGCGTACACATCGATAACAGTCAGATCGAGGGGGAGCAGGCTTCGATCGATGCCTCGCAGGGCGCCCAGGTTTACGCCGCCTCCTCACGCTTCAAGGGTCTGAGCCGGCGCCTCGACACGGCTGCGGTACACGATCTCGGGGGCAATATCTGGAACTAAGCCCCCCATGAAATCGCGCTCGCCGTGAACGAAGAGCATTAAGCTCCCGGCAAGATGCACGATTTCACGGGGACCCCGGTGGGCGCGGAGCTGGCTGCGCTCGTCGAACGTGCGCTCGCAGAACTCGGGCAGACGGCGGGCGCCGCGCTCGCGGCCGGGCCAGCGCCAGTCCGCGATTCCATGCCGCAGGTGTTCGCCGCGAGCGACTTCGTCGCGCACGCGTGTACGCGCGACACTCAACTCCTGCCGCAGCTCATCGAGTGCGGCGACCTGCAACGCCCCCTTGCCGCCACCGACTACGCTGCGCGCGCCCCGGCAGGTGCAGGTGCCGTCCCCGGCGAAGCGCAGGTGCAGAGCGAGCTGCGCCGCTGGCGGCGGCGGGAGCTGACGCGCATCGCGTGGCGTGATCTGGCCGGCTGGGCAGATCTCAGGCAGACGCTCGCCGAACTCACCGCATTCGCCGACCAGGCGATCGTCAGTGCGCTCACCTCGGCGCGCGCGGCTCTGACTGCGCGCTACGGCGAGCCGCGTGGTGCCGGCGGTGAACTGCAGCCGCTGGTCGTGATCGCCATGGGCAAGCTCGGGGGCGGGGAGCTGAACTTCTCCTCCGATGTCGACCTGGTGCTGCTGTTTCCCGAGCACGGCGACACCGATGGGCCGCTGGGCATCAGCAACGAGGAGTTCTTCACACGCCTGGGACAGGCTCTGGTGCGGTTGCTGCAGACGGCGACACCGGAGGGCTTTGTGCTGCGTGTGGATCTGCGGCTGCGGCCCTTCGGCGACTCCGGGCCGCTCGTGTCGAGCTTTGCAGCGTTCGAGGACTACCTGCCACGCCACGGCCGCGACTGGGAGCGATACGCGTACATCAAGGCCCGCGCGGTCACAGCCCTCGCCCAATACGCCGAGGTGGAAGCGAGCGCGATCCGCCCCTTCGTCTACCGACGCTACCTCGATTACGGGGTGTTCGAGAGCCTGCGCGAAATGAAGGCCCTGATCGGGCGTGAGGTGGCGCGTCGCGAGCTGGCGGACCACGTGAAGCTCGGTCCCGGCGGCATTCGCGAGATCGAATTCATCGTCCAGGCGCTGCAGCTCACCCGCGGTGGTCGCGATCGTGGTCTCCAGACCCCCTCGCTGCTCGCGGCTCTCAAGCGCCTCGGTGAGACGCGGCTGCTCCCGGCCGAGGCGGTGAGCGAGCTCACCGAGGCCTACGTGTTTCTACGCCGTCTCGAGAACCGCCTGCAGATGCTCGCCGACGCGCAGGTTCATCGCCTGCCCGCCGACCCGCTCGGTCGCGAGCGCATCGCGCGCGCGATGGGCGTGTGTGACTGGCCGGCGCTGGCGAGCGAGCTCGACGCGCAGCGCGCGCGCGTGAGTCATCACTTCCGCCTGGTGTTCTCCACCGGCGATGAGCCCGAGGCGGCCGCGGTGCGTATCGATCTGGGCCGTTTCTGGGACAGCCAGGCGGAGACGGCGGCACTCGGCGACGCCCTCGCGCGCGCCGGTTTCGGCGATAGCGGCGAGGCGGCGCGCCTGCTGCTGGAGCTGCGCGCCTCGGCGCTCGTGCGCAAGCTCGATGAGGCCGGCCGGCGGCGGCTGCAGGCCCTGCTGCCCGTGCTGCTGGCCGATGTCGCGCACAGCACCGCCCAGTTGCCGGTGCTGCGCCGCGTGCTCGCGATCATCGAGGCCACCGGCAAGCGCTCCGCCTACTTTTCGCTGCTGCGGGAGAATGGGGCGGCGCGTGCAAGGCTGGTGGAGCTCTGCCGGCACGGTGATTTTCTCGCCGCGCAGATTGCCGCGCACCCGCTGCTGCTCGATGAGCTGATCGACGAGCGCCTGCTGACGGAGCTGCCGACGCGCGCCGCCTTCGCCGCGGATCTCGATGCCCGCATGGGCCAGTTGCACGAGGACGACCCGGAGCAGCAGGTCGAGACGCTGCGCCAATTCCAGCGTGCTGCTCTGTTTCGCGTCGCAGTCGCCGATCTCACCGATCTGCTGCCATTGATGCACGTGAGCGACCGCCTCACCGACATCGCCGAGCTGATCGTCGAGCGGGCCATGCAGCTCGGCTGGCGTCAGATCACCGCCCAGTTCGGTGTGCCGTGCTGCGGAGAGGGTGGGGTGGTCCGCGCGGTGAATGTCTGCGCAATCGGCTACGGCAAGCTCGGGGGGTGGGAGCTCGGCTATTCCTCGGACCTGGACCTGGTGTTCCTGCACGACTCCCACGGCGAGCATCAGCAGACAAGTGGTCCGCGGCCGATCGACAATCAGCTGTTCTTCGTGCGCCTCGCGCAGCGCATCGTGCACCTGCTCACTATGCACTCCGCCGCCGGTCGGCTCTACGAGGTCGATGTGCGCCTGCGACCGAGCGGCAAGGGAGGCCTGCTGGTCACCAACATCGAGGCATTTGCCGAGTACCAGCAGCGGGAAGCGTGGACCTGGGAGCACCAGGCCTTGCTGCACGCACGGGCCGTCGCCGGCGCACCGCAGCTGCGCGCCCGCTTCGAGGCGGTGCGGCTCGAGGTGCTGTGCGAGCACGTGCGCCGAGAGACGCTGCGCGATGAGGTGCGCAACATGCGCGAGCGGATGCGCCGGGAGCTCTCCCGCGGAGACGCGCAGCGCTTCGACCTCAAGCAGGACCCGGGCGGGATCGCCGACATCGAGTTCCTTGCCCAGTACTGGGCGCTGCGCTGGGCGCACGAGTACCCCGCCGTGGCCATGTTCTCCGATACGATCCGCCAGCTCGAGTCGGTCGCCTCGGCGGACCTGGTGCCACAGGCTACTGTCGATGTGTTGACGGCCGCCTATCGGGCCTACCGCGCGCGTATTCACCGGCTGTCGCTCGATGCGGCACCGGCGATCGTGCCGGTCGAGGAGTTCACCGAGGCGCGCGCCGGCGTTACCGCGGTATGGGATGCCACGCTCGGCGCTGACAGCCACGCCTCCCGGGTATAATCCCGCGTACTCCCTCGCATCGGCGAACACCACCCATGGCGGCGACCGCTCGGCCCCTGATAGAGCCCAACGCACAGAACCACTACGACGTCACGGTAGAGGACCTGCCGCTCTGTTGTCCCATGCCGCAGATGTACCTGTGGAACTCACACCCGCGCGTGTACCTGGCCATCGAGGAGAGCGGCTGGGCAAAGTGCCCTTACTGCAGCGCGGAGTACACGCTGCAGCGCTGATACCCGCAGGTGACGTAGCGCTCGCTACCCGGTCACTCCTGATCCGCGAGGTTGACGTCCCGTGGAGGGGCGAGGTCCGTACGGACCGGTGCGAGCTTGGCTTCCCGCAGGCGTTTGTTCAGATCCGGGAGATCTGCCTGCAGCTTCTGCCAGGAATCGAGCAGCCGAGTGACCTTGCCTTGTAAGGTGTCAGTGGCCGCGACCTGTGCCTGGGTGGGCGCCGCATCGGCGCGCGTCACCTCCGCATAGAGCCCGGCGACCTGCTCCTGCGCGCCTTTCAGGTTGGCCTGCGGCACCGGTGGCGCCTGGCCGCTACCCGGTTGCGGCGCTTCCGGCTTCGCTTCCGTGGTGCCTGACTCCCCGGTTTTGGGCTCCGCGGAGGCGGTCAGCTCGGCGAGTCGGGCCTGGTAGGCGTGCACGGCCTCGGCTGCCCCGGCGCCTGCAGCGAGCGACTTCAGCTGCGCTTCCTCCGAGCGCGCGGTGAGTAGCGCCTGCGAGCTCTGCGAGAGCAGTCCGGCAAGGCGCGTTGCAAGTTGCAACTGCTTACTGAGCGCGTCGGCGGAAGCGGTGACGCGCGGATCCGGCTTCACCGTCAGGGGTGCCTCGAGGCGCTTGCCGTCGTAAGTGAGGCGCACCAGGTAGTTCCCCGGCACCGCCAGCGGTCCTTCGGGCTGGCGCGGCGTGGCGTGGGGCACCGCGGAAATCGGATAGCTGTGAGTTGCGGAAACCGGCGCCGGATAGTGGAGGTCCCAGACCCAGCGGTGCATGCCACCGCCTGCGGGCAGCACCTGCGGCGGCTTGAGCCAGTACTTCGGGATGTGTTCCCGCGCGAGCTCTTCCGCATCCGGCTGCGCCGGATCGTCGCTCCTGAAGCGACGCACCAGCGCGCCAGTGCCATCGAGCACCTCGAGCACCAGAGGTTGCCGCGCATCGTGCGGCAGGAAGAACTCGAGGATCGCGCCGGCGGGTGGATTTTCCGCGAGTGGCTCATCGGGCGGTATCGGCGTGTCGGTCCAGGTGCTGCGATACATGCGCACGGCGGCCGCCGGGCGGAACAGCACCGCCTCGCGCATCGGTGCGGCGGTCAGCTGCCGCAGCCGCGCAATGTCATCGAGGATCCAGATCGAGCGGCCGTGGGTTGCGACGATGAGGTCATCCTCGTGGATCCACAGGTCGCGCATCGAGGTGCGCGGCAGGTTCAGCTGCAGCGAGTCCCAGTGATCGCCCTCATCGAAGGACACCCACACGGCGGACTCGGTCGCCGCGAACAGCAGCCCACGGCGCTGCGGATCCTCGCGCACCGAGTTCACCGGAGCGTCTGTGGGTAGCCCCGCGGTGATCGACTGCCAGGTCCGGCCGCGATCGTGCGTGCGGTACAGGTAGGGGCGCAGGTCGTCGATGCGCATGCGGCTCACGGACACGTAGGCGGTATCCGCATCGAAGTGCGACGCTTCGATCTGCGTCACCTTGCTCCAGGGGATGAGATCGGGCGGGGTGACATTCGACCAGTTAGCCCCGCCATCGACGCTGAGCCACACCAGCCCATCGTCGGTGCCCGCCCACAGTCTGCCGCGATCGAGGGGCGAGAGTCCGAGGGCGTAAATCACTCCTCGCTGTGCTTCCGCAGCCTTGAGGCGCAACGCGCCGACGCTCGCGGGTACGGCGCCGGCTTCGCGTGCCAGGTCGGGACTGACGGCCTGCCAGCTCGTGCCGCCGTCGGTCGTGCGGTAAAGCCGGTTCGCGGCGAAGTACAGGGTGTGCGGGTCGAGCGGGGAGAACATCAGCGGCTCGGTGCGGTTGACGCGCACGTCCGGCCCACGCAATGGGATCGGCGTGACGTTCTGAACCTGTCCGGTCGACCAGTGGAATTTCGATACCTCGTTGCGTCCACCGCCGTAGATCACATCCGGATCCAGCGGATCGGGGGCCACATAGCCGTACTCGATCACTCCCACCGGGTGCCAGTCGCGGCTGGTGACACTGCCGTCGTTGCCACGGCTCGCGATGCACACCGAGCCGCTTTCCTGCTGCCCGGCACAAACGCGGTAGGGAAAGGTCGGAGTGACGCTCACGTGGTACAGCTGCGCGGTCGGCTGATTGAACCAACTGCTCCAGGTCTCACCGCCATTGACGGTGATCACCGCGCCCTGATCGCTGACGAGCGCAATGATGCGGGGGTCGCTCGGGTTGATCCACAGGTTCTGGTAGTCATCGCCCCCCGGAGCGCCGCGCAGCGGCTGCCAGTTGCGGCCGCCGTCGGTGGACTTCATGGCCACGGTGCTGGCGCTGTACACCACATCCGGGTTGGTCGGGTCCACGCGCGGCACCGCCAGGTCGCCACCGCCGATGCGCAGCGCAGGCCGCGGATCGGTGGTGATGCGTGTCCAGCTCTCGCCTCCATCGTCGGAGCGGAACACACCGAGCCCCGCCGCCGAGGAATACGTGCTGGGCTCGGAAGTGCCGACCGTCACGTACAGCCGCTGCGGGGAAGAGGGCGCGACGGCGACGTTGACCTGTGCCAGGTTCGCAGGCAGACCCGCAGCGAGGCGCTTCCAGGTGTCGCCGCCGTCGGTCGACTTGAAGAGCCCGCCGCCGGTGCCGTTGAACTCGTTCTTGTCTTCCCAGGGACCAAGCCGGGCCTGCCACAGACCTGCATAGACGATCTGCGGATGCAGTGGGTCGATGGCGACCGCCGAGCCACCCGTGTCCGCATCCTTATAGAGCACGCGTTGCCAGGTGACCCCCGCATCCAGCGAGCGGTAGATACCCCGCTCGGGGTTGGGTCCGTAGGGGTGGCCCAGCACCGCTGCGAACAGGCGTGACGCATCGCGCGGGTCGACGGCCAGCTCCGCAATCTGCTGTCCGGCGGTGAGTCCGAGGTGGGTCCAGGTGCGGCCGGCATCCTGCGAGCGGTAGATCCCGTTGCCGACCGACAGGTCCGGACGCAGCAGCCCCTCGCCGCTTGCGACGTAGACGGTGTTCGGCTCGGAAGGCGCCACCGCAATCGCCCCGACCGACTGTGTCGGCTGTTGATCGAATAATGGCCGCCAGGTACGCCCGAAATCTTCGGTTTTCCACACCCCGCCATTCACCGCACCGAGGTAGAAGACACCGGGCTGTGCCGCGACGCCCGCCACCGCGCGGGTGCGGCCGCCGCGCATCGGGCCGACCAGGCGCCAGCTGAGATCGGCGAAGGGTGCTGCGGCAGGCGCCGGCTGCGCCGCCGCGGTGCCTGCGAGCAGTGCGATACCGATGAGACTCGCGCAGAGTCCTGAGTGGGCTTTATGCATACCGCTACCGGTACTGTTTGTAGGATTTTTCTTCGACGATGCGTGAGCCGAGCTGCACGTTGATGCGTTTCTTGATCGCGGCACGCTCATCGTTGCAGATGTAGACCGCGCGCGCGAGCTCGATGAACTCACGATCGAAAGTCTGGCGCGCTTCCTTGTCGCGGATACGATCCTCGATGTCCCATAGCCGCTCGTTGACGTTCTCGAGCGCGCGCTCATCGAGCGCCACATCGTGAGCCGCGGCTCCCGAGTCCTTCCAGGTCTGCTCGAGGAGGGACAATTCGAGCTTCACGTTGGCGAGCTTGGCGGCTTCCTGTATGCGAGCCACCTTGATCCTGAGGATGGTGATCTTGTCGAGCAGTTCGCCGGGCGAGAGGGGAACGAGAACCTCTTTCATACGTGCGATCCTAGCAACTCATCGAGCTTCCCGGTGACCTGATCGACCTGGATGAGGTCCATGACCCCGGGCTCTTCGATTTTGTGAGTCCATGGCAGCTCGCCCGGCTCACAGCCGCGGAATCTGCGCGCGGCTTCGGCGTAGGCATCTACGCACCAACGACCGGAGAGGTACGGTCCGCTGCGCGCCGGATTGGTGGCGGCATACAGCCCGATCACCGGCGTGCCGACCATGGTGGCCATGTGTACCGGACCGGAATCAGGGCTTACGAGGACGCGCGCACGGGCGAGCAGCGCCAGCAGCTCGGGCAGAGTGTCCTTGCCGATCTGGTTGCTGAGTGGCACGCGGCAGGACTCCTCGATCGCCGCACCCATCAGGCGCTCGCTCTCGCCCGGGCCGCCAGCGAGTATCACGCGCATACCGTGGCGGCCGATGGCGTGCTCGGCGAGTGCCGCGTAGCGCGCGGCGCGCCAGTTGCGCAGCGGATGACTCGAGCACGGACTGATGACCAGTGTCGGGCGGCTGTCCGGAATCAGCCGCTGCCCATAGGCGTGCGCCTCGGGGGGCAGCCGCAGGTCCCAGCGCAGCAGCCGCTCGCTGATCCCGAGCGCGGCCGGGAAGCCGAAGAAGCTGTCGAGTACGTGCTCGCGGGTGCGCGCTGCGATACGCGCGTTGGTGAACAACCACTGCAGCTCGCGGGCCCGTGCTCGATCGAAGCCGAGCTTCACGCCCGCCGGCACGCAGGCGGAGAGCAGACTCGCGCGCAGCGCGAGCTGCATGTGCAGCAGCACCTCGAAGCGGCGGCCCGCGAGCGCGGCGCGCAGAGCGCTGAACCCGCCGAGAGTTGCGCGCTTGTCGACGGTGATAAACTCCACGCCGTCGAGGAGCCTCATGAGGCGCGCCTCGCTCCTGCCGATGATCCAGGTCAGCTGTGTTGCCGGCCATGCCTGTTGTAAGGTGCGCACGATCGGCACGACATGGCAGGCATCGCCGATCGCCGACAGCCTGAGGATGCAGACACTGCGCGGCGGCTCGGGAAGAGGCAACATGATGGAGTCAGTTTTGTGAATGGGCGCTGGGCGCTCGGACCGGAAGTGAAACGCAGCGCCATCACGGGCGGCGCCATGCTATATGACACTTCCCGGGCGGGCAATTTGAGTGCCGACTGGTTCGAGCCGCGCTACTGGGAGGCGCTCGGGGCGCTCGACGGCAGCGCACGCGGCCGTGCGGCGGCGCGCTTTGTCAACAGCGCCGACGGGCGCCGTTACGTGCTGCGTCACTACTGCCGCGGCGGTCTGATGGCGCGCTTCTCCGCCGATCGCTTCGTGTGGCATGGCGAACAAAGCACCCGCCCCTTCGCCGAGTGGCAACTCACCTATCGCCTGCACCGTGCGGGGCTGCCGGTGCCGGCACCGGTCGCGGCGCGCTACCGTCACTCCGGTTCGAGCTACAGCGGCGACATCATCACCGAGCGCCTGCCGGCAGTCGGCTCGCTGGCCGAGTGCCTGCGCACCGGTGCGCTCGCGACGCTCACCTGGATCGGAATCGGCCGCTGTATCCGCCGTTTCCACGACCTGGGCGTGAGCCACGCCGATCTGAACGCCCACAACGTGCTGCTGAGTGAGGAGAGCGTCTACCTGATCGACTTCGACCGCTGCCAGCTGCGCGCGCCCGGCCTGTGGCGCGATGGCAACCTGGTACGGTTGCGCCGCTCGCTCGAGAAGGTGACCTGGGGACTGCCGGCAGAACGGTTCGGCGAATCCGACTGGCACGCTCTGCTCGATGGCTACCGCCAGGCGTCGGTGCGCAGCGAGCCGCCGCGGGCCTGAGCGCGAGAACGGTAGCCGCTTGCGATTCCTCTATCTGCTTGCCATCTATCTCGCCGCGCCCGTGGTCTCTGCAGTGTTCCTGTGGCGCGGTCTGCGCGACCGCAGCTACTGGCACAATTTTCGCGAGCGCTTCGGCTTCGGCACGCGCCTCGCCCCGCACGGCATCTGGCTGCACGCGGTCTCAGTCGGCGAGGTGCAGGCATGCGCGCCACTGGTGAGCGCGCTGTGCCGCCGCCACCCCGGACTGCCACTCACGGTCACGACCTTTACGCCGACCGGGTCGGCGCGCGCGCGTGCGCTGTTCGGCGATGTTGCGGCGGTGCGCTACGTACCTTATGACCTGCCGGGTGCGGTGCGGCGTTTTTTCCGCCGCGTGCAGCCACGGCTCGCGGTGATCTTCGAGACCGAGCTGTGGCCGAACCTCTATCGGGAGTGCGCCCGTCGCCGCATTCCGCTGGTGTTGGCGAGCGCCCGGCTCTCGGTGCGCTCGGTCGGCCGTTACCAGCGTCTGGGAGCGCTGATACGCGAGACCCTGGGGCGCACCGCGCTCGTGGCAGCGCAGGCGCCCGGCGATGCCGAGCGCTTCCGCTCACTCGGGGCGGACCCCGCTACTACGCACGTGACGGGCAACATCAAGTTCGACTTCGAGCTGCCGCCGGATATTGCCGCGCGTGGCGCAGGGCTGCGCGCGCAATATGCACCGGACCGCGCACTGTGGGTCGCGGGCAGCACTCACGCCGGCCTCGAGGAGCAGGCGGTGCTGGAAGCTCACCAGCGGGTCCGCGCCGTGCACCCGGGCGCGCTGCTCGTGCTCGCTCCACGCCACCCACCGCGCTTCGATGAGGTCGCGCAGAGCCTGCGCGCGGCCGGCATCAACTTCGTGCGGCGCTCCGCGGCGCCGACCAGCGCCGCCGATACGAGCTGCGCGGTGCTGCTGCTCGATTGCCTCGGGGAGCTGCTGGATTTCTACGCAGCGGCGGACGTGGCTTTCGTCGGCGGCAGTCTTGCCCCCATCGGCGGCCACAACCTGCTCGAGCCCGCGGCGCTCGGAGTGCCCATCCTCACGGGTCCGAACAATTCCAACAGCGAGGAGATCGCGCGCCTGCTCAGCGCGCGCGGCGCGGCGGAGGTGGTGCACGATGCGCAGCAGCTCGGCACGCGTCTCAGTGCCCTGCTGAGCGATGCCGCAGCGCGCGAGCGCATGGGCGCGGCCGGCCGTGCCTCGGTGGACAGCAACCGCGGTGCGCTCACCAAGCTGCTCGCGCTGATCGAGCCGCTGCTGGAAGGTACCCCGTAGACCACCCCAGGAAATCGCGCCCGCCGCGGGTGATGAGCGCATGCCAGCCCCGTGACGCGCGATTTTCCGGGGACCCCGGGTGGTGGGTCCTCACCTGGCGCTTTTCGATAGGCGCTAGCGCTTGCGCGGCGGCGTCTGGGGCGGCGGCAGAGGCTGAGGCGCGCTCGGCGGCTGCGGCGTCGTCGGACTGATCGTCTCGGGGGTCGCGATCGCCGGAGAGGTGGGCGCAGTCACCGTCAGCCAGTTGTTGAGCTCGGTGAGCTGGGTGCGGTCGAGATTACCGGCGGCGAGCCGCAGCTGTAGCTCGCTGACGATGTAATCGTAGCGCGCGGCCGCGTAATCGGTCTCGGCCTGGACCAGCAGACGCCGTGCATTGAGCACATCGACCGAGGTGCGCGTGCCGACCTCGTAGCCCGCCTCGGTGGCTTTCAGCGAGGTGCGGTTGGACTCGACCGCCTGCCGCAGGGCCTGCACCCGGGCGATGCCGCTGATGACCCCGAGATACGCATCACGCGCCTGCCGCTCGGTGGCGCGTGAGCTCTGCACCACCCCCTCCTTGGCCGCGATCCACTGGTATTCCGCCTGACGCACCTTCGACTGCGTGAACCCGCCGCTGTAGATCGGCAGGGTGAACTGCAGGCCGATCTGGCGGTCGTTGACCTTGCTGTCGACGTTGGAGAAGGGCGTGCCGTCGAAGATCTGGTCGGAGCTCGTGTAGTTGTAGGAGCGGCCGGCGACCAGGTCGAGCGTCGGCAGGTGTCCGCCCTGCGCCACGCGCACGTTCTCGCGCGCAATATCCGCCGCCAGGCGGCTGGAGATGAGCGACAGGTTCTGCTCGAGCGAAATGTTGACCCAGCGGCTCTGATCCGCGGGCTCGGGGTTGTTGAGCGGCATCTCGGTGCCGGGCTTGGCGAGGCTGTCGTATTTCTGCCCGGTGATCTCCTGCAGCTGGTCTTCCGCGGTGGCGAGGGTGCGCTTGGCGGCGATCACGGTGGAGGCGGCGGTGTCGCGTGCGGCCTTGGCGTCCTCGACGTCGGTGATCGCGATGAGCCCGACCTCGAAGCGCTTGTTGGCCTGGTCGAGCTGACGCGAGATGGCCTCGAGCGAGGTCTGGTCCGCGGACAGCGTGTCGATCGCACTCAGTACATTGAAGTAGGCCTGCGACACCCTCAGGATGAGCTGCTGCTCGGCGGAGGCGTAATTGGCCTCGGCTTGCGCCACCTCGTGACTGGCGGCCTTGAGCGCCATCCAGTTGGACCACGAGAACAGGTTCTGCCGCAGATTTAGCGCCCACTGCTGGATGGTGTTGTCGATCTGGTCGGCGGTGCGCGCCACCGCCAGTTGCGGCGGGGGATTGGGGTTGGCGGCGGTTGGCGGAGCCGACACCTCGAAGATCTGGCTTTGAAAGCCCGAGGAATGGTCGCGCGTGATGCCTGCCGTGCCATTGATCTGGGGCAGCAGAGCCGACAGCGCCTGCGGCTTGGACTCGCGCGCCGCCAGGCGGTTGGCGTCGGCCTGACGGATCACCGGATCGTTGTGCAGCGCGTCCTCGAATACCCCGATCAGGTCCTTGGCGGGCGCGGCGAGCGGAAGCGCAAGCAAGACGAGAGCGAGAGTCGCGGCGCGATTCATGGCGTTTCCCTTTGATCAATGACCGGGCGCACCCGGCTCGTCAGAACGTGAATTCCGGCGGTCGCACCGCATTCACCAGCGGGTCGATGACGGTCTCAAACAGGCTCCGCGTGGTTACTGCGTCCTCGGAGGCTCGTCGCACCAGCCGTGCATCCATCACCGGCGGCTCGCCGACCACCACGAACAGCCGCCCGCCCGGGGCGAGCATGCGCTCGAAACGGGCATCGTAGACCGGCAGGGATGCGGTGAGGGCGATCACGTCGTAGCGCGCGCCACCATCTCCCTGCACGGCGTCGGCATCCACCACCTCGACATCGCGCACGCCGAAGAGCGCCAGGTTCCGGCGCGCCGCCTCGGCCAGCTCGGGGAATATCTCCAGGGCGCGCACCCTTGTGGCCATGGCGCGCAGGCAGGCAGTGACAAAACCGCTGCCGGCGCCGATCTCCAGCACCTGCTCCCCGGAGTGCGGCAGCAGCGCCTGCAGCAGCCGGCCGACGACACTGGGACGCAACATATGCTGGCCCTGGGGCAACGGCACCTCGGCGTCGGCATAGGCGCGGTAGCGCTGTCCGTGCGGAACAAACAGCTCGCGCGGCACGCGGCGCATGACATCCAGCACACGCTCATCGAGCACCTCCCAGGCGCGCACCTGTTGCTCGATCATCTGCTCGCGGGCATCCAGCATCTGCACGTCCGACCCCTCCCGATTGGACTTATTACCACGCCTGAAAAGGCCGGAGAAGTTAAGGGTTTTCCAGCTCGCTGCCAAGCCGCCCTGCGACGAGATATGGTGAAATACCGACGGGGCGAGGGCCTTGCTGCGATATGCTTACCCCGTCAATAACCCACTGACGCTACAAGTCGAATCAGAAGCGCCGGTGGAACCCACAGGGGATCCCAAGCACAAGGCTTGAGAAGAAACGCAGATGTCGATTGCCGGGCTTTTGTCCGTCCTGTTCGGGCTCATCGCTGCCCTGCTCATGGTCCTGTATGTGTTGCAGCGCCGTGACCTGCGCCAGCTCGCCGAGTTGTCGCAACAGTTGCAGCGCATCGCCATTGGTGGCCGCCTGCCGGGGCGCTTGGACATGGCGAGCGACAAGCCCGAAGTAGCCGCGCTCATTACCGCGGTCAATCATCTGCTGACGCGCAGCACACCCGGCGGCGAACGCGACGCCGCGTACGCGCCCAAGCTGTTCACCGAGCTCGGCGACCGCATTCACGAGGCGGTGCTGGTGCATAGCGATGTGATTCTGTACGTCAACCGGCAGTTCGCCAGCTTCGTCGGCATCGATCGCGGTGAGCTCATCGGACGTCGCCTCGCCGATCTCGTGCCTCCGGAGTACGCGGAGTTGGTGAGCGAGAACATCCAGCGGCGTCTGGCCGGCGAGAGTGCCGCGGAGCGCTACGAGATCGACATGGTGGGCCTGCAGGGGCAGATGGCGCGTCTCGAGATCGCCTCGACGCCGGTCGAGTACGACAAGGGACGGGCGCTGCTGATCACGGGCGTGGAGATCGTACCCACCATGACGGCGCAGGCATTGCGTGTGCCGGCCGAGTCGGGCTCCGAGCCGCCCTCGCTGGCGCTCGATTCACTGGCCGAGGCCATCATCGCCACCGACAAGGATGGCCGGATCAACTACATGAACCCGGCCGCGGAGCAGCTCACTGGCAGCGCGCTGGATGCGGCTACCGGGAAGATTCTCGAGGAGATCGTGAGTCTGGTCGATGAGACCGACCGGCGGCTGCTGTCAGACCCGGTGCACCAGGCGCTCACAACCGGTGCGGCGGTGAACCTCAGCCGCCGCGCACTGATGTTGTCACGCGCCAACGGCAGCGAGCGCTCGATCGAGCTGTCGGCTTCACCGATTCGCAACAGCGCGCGCGAGCTCGTCGGCGCCGTTGTGATGCTGCACGATGTCACCGAGATGCGCGGGCTGACCCGCCAGATGTCCTACCAGGCGGCGCACGATGCGCTCACCGGGCTGGTGAACAGGCGTGAGTTCGAACGGCGCCTGGAGGAGGCCATCGAGAGCGGCCACCGGGGCGATGGGCAGCACGTGCTGTGTTACCTGGACCTGGATCGCTTCAAGCTCGTGAACGACACCAGCGGCCACCTCGCCGGCGACAGCATGCTGCGCGAGGTCGCGAAGCTGCTGCGCGATGCGGTGCGCGACAGCGACACGGTGGGACGGCTCGGAGGCGATGAGTTCGGCATCCTGCTGGTGGGCTGTCCGCTGGAGAAGGCGCGCCAGATCGCCGACGATGTATGCCGTGCCGTCGGCGACCATCGTTTCGTGTGGCGCGACAAGATCTTCAACATCGGCGCATCCATCGGGCTGGTCGAGATCTCCCGTGAGAGCGGCACGCTCGAGGAGCTGCTGGCCGCCGCCGATACTGCCTGCTACGTAGCGAAGCGGCAGGGGAGCGGAAGGGTGGTGGTGTACTCGGCGCGCGACGAGGCGCTCGCGCGTCACACCGGCGAGATCCAGTGGTTGCAGCGCCTGCAGTCGGCGCTCAAGGAAAATCGTTTCCATCTCTACCACCAGGTCATCGTGCCGGCGCACGGCGAGGAGGGCGGTCCGGCGATGGAGGTGCTGGTACGGCTGCAGGACGAGAGCGGGCACGATCTGCTGCCCGCAGAGTTCATGCGCGCGGCCGAGCGTTACCGGCTCATGGGACTGGTGGACCGCTGGGTGGTGCAGACGACGCTCTCGGCTCTCGGCCGCGGCGCCATCAGCGTACCGCCCGAGCACAGCGTGGCCATCAACATCTCGGGTCAGACCCTCGGCGATGTGCAATTCCTCGAATTCGTGGTCGAATGCCTCGACAGCACCGGCGTCACCCCTGGCCAGGTGTGCTTCGAGATCGCCGAGAGCGCGGTCATCGCCAATCTCGATCACGCGCGCCGCTTCGTCGGGGTGCTGCACGGCATGGGCTGCCAGTTCGCCCTCGATGACTTCGGCTCGGGGGTCGGTTCGTTCTCTAACCTCAAGACCCTGCCACTCGACTATCTGAAGATCGACGGCTCCTTCATCCGCAATCTGGCGCGTGACAGCGTGAATCAGGCAATGGTGACGGCGATGATCAAGCTCGCGCGCACCCTGAATTTCAAAGTGATCGCAGAGCAGGTGGAGGACAGCGCCTCCGAAGAGGCGGCGCGGCGCATGGGTGTCGATTTCCTGCAGGGATACGCCATCGGCCGCCCGCAACCGCTGCAGCTGGCGGCTTGACCGTCCTCGGGCGCGGCCCGCGCCGAAGCGCTGCGACGCAGCGGCGCTGCGAGACTGGCAGCGGTGGCAGCCGTGGCACTACAGCAATGGCACCAGCAGCAGCGCGACGATGTTGATGATCTTGATCAGCGGGTTGATGGCGGGGCCGGCGGTATCCTTGTAGGGATCGCCAACGGTATCGCCGGTGACTGCCGCCTTGTGCGCCTCCGAGCCCTTGCCGCCGAAGTGCCCTTCCTCGATGTACTTCTTGGCATTGTCCCAGGCGCCGCCGCCGGTGGTCATGGAAATGGCGACGAATAGCCCGGTGACGATGGTGCCGATCAGCAGCCCGCCGAGCGCACGCACGCCCGCGCCGGGTCCCATGAGGGAGTTCATGACCAGCACCAGTACGATCGGCACCAGGATCGGCAGCAGCGAGGGCACGATCATCTCGCGGATGGCGGCCCGCGTCAGCAGGTCCACGGCGCGCGAGTAGTCCGGTTTCTCGGTCCCCGCCATGATGCCCTTGATCTCGCGGAATTGACGGCGCACCTCGTTCACCACCGAGCCGGCCGCGCGCCCTACCGCCTCCATGGCCATCGCGGCGAACAGGTACGGCACCAGTCCGCCGATGAACAGACCGATGATGACTGCGGGATCCGACAGCGAGAAGTTGGCGAGCTTGCCGGCGGACTCGAGGTTGTGTGTGTAGTCCGCGAACAGCACGAGCGCCGCAAGTCCCGCGGAGCCGATGGCGTAACCCTTGGTGACCGCCTTGGTGGTGTTGCCTACCGCATCCAGCGGGTCGGTGATGGCACGCACCTCTTTCGGCAGGCCCGCCATCTCGGCGATGCCGCCGGCGTTGTCGGTGATCGGGCCGTAGGCATCCAGGGCGACGATCATGCCGGTCATCGAGAGCATCGCGGTGGCGGCGATCGCTATGCCGTACAGGCCGGCGAGCGTGTAGGAGCCCCAGATGGCGAGGCACACCGCGACCACCGGCAGCGCGGTAGCCTTCATCGACACGCCGAGTCCGGCGATGATGTTGGTAGCGTGGCCGGTCTGCGACGCTGCGGAGACCTTGCGTACCGGGCTGTACTCGGTGGCGGTGTAGTACTCGGTGATCATGATCATCGCGGCGGTGAGCGCGAGACCGATGAGCCCGCAGCCGTAGAGCGCGCGGTTGCCGGGCATGATCTGCTGCGTGATGAACCAGAACGCCACCGCCGACACCAGGCCGGAGACGATCACTCCCTTGTAGAGAGCGTTCATGATCTTGCCGCCCTCGCGCGTCGAGACGAAGAAGGTGCCGATGATGGAGGCGACTATGGAGGCCGCGCCGAGGGCGAGCGGATAGATGACCGCGGCGAGCGCGGCGTTCGCTCCCTCGCGGGCATAGAGCAGCCCGCCGAGCAGCATGGTCGCAACCATGGTAACGGCGTAGGTCTCGAACAGGTCTGCCGCCATACCGGCGCAGTCGCCGACGTTGTCGCCGACGTTATCGGCGATGACCGCGGGGTTGCGCGGATCATCCTCGGGAATCCCGGCTTCGACCTTGCCGACCAGATCCGCGCCGACATCGGCGCCCTTGGTGAAGATACCGCCGCCGAGGCGCGCGAAGATCGAGATCAGCGAGCCGCCGAAGGCGAGGCCGACGAGCGCGTGCAGCGCGCCGTCGTTGCCGATCGAGGGAATCTGCCGCAGCACGGCGTAGTAGCCCGCGACACCGATCATGGCGAGACCCACCACCAGCATGCCGGTGATCGCGCCACCGCGGAACGCCACGCTCAGCGCCGCGTTCAGTCCGTGAGTGGCGGCCTGCGCGGTGCGCACGTTGGCGCGCACCGAGATGTTCATGCCGATGTAGCCGGTGAGCCCGGATAACACGGCGCCGATTGCGAAGCCGCCCGCGGTGGCCCAGCCGAGCGGCGAGAAGCCCATGACCAGAAAGAGCACGATGCCGGCGATCAGGATGGTGCTGTACTGGCGGTTGAGGTATGCCTTGGCACCGGCCTGCACCGCGGCGGCGATTTCCTGCATGCGGGCGGTGCCGGCGGGCAGGCGCAGGATCGTATTCATCGAGAAGACGCCGTAGAGCACGGCGAGTACACCGGCCGCGATCGCGGCCCACAGCCACTGCGTGGCATCCATCAGCAAATCTCCCCCAAAAAAGGCCGCGAACTATAGCACGCCGCGGACATTTTCCGGTTCGGGACCGCAGCGCAGCAAGGCGGTTCAGAGCTTGAATTCGTCCTTGAGCTTGCGTCGCACCGCCACGCCCTTGATGCGGACGTAATCCGGCAGGCCGTTGCGGTAGGGTGGATAGGCCTCGCCCCCGATCAGCGGCTCGAGGTAGCGGCGGCATGCCGAGGTAATTCCGAAGCCGTCTTCGCGGATGTACTCGCGCGGCAGCTTCTTCTCCTTGTTGGCAACTTCACCGAGCGGCACGTGGCCGAGTGACCAGCGGTAGGGCCGATCCGAGCGGCGCACGATGGTGGGCATGACCGCATTCACGCCTTTCAAGGCCAGCTCCACCGCCGCCTTGCCGACCGCATACGCCTGCTCGACATCGACCCTGGAGGCGATGTGCCGGGCCGAGCGCTGCAGGTAGTCCGCAACCGCCCAGTGATATTTGTAGCCGTGCGCCTCGCGCACCATGTTGGCAACCACAGGTGCCACGCCACCGAGCTGCGTGTGTCCGAACGCGTCGCGCGTACCGGCGTCCGCCAGGAATCGGCCATCGGCGTACGCGGCGCCCTCGGAGACCACGATCACGCAATAGCCATTGCTTTCCACCGACGCCCGCACGCTCTCGAGGAAGCGCTGCTGCTCGAAGGGCACCTCGGGGAACAGGATGATGTGCGGTGCCTCCGCGGCGCTGCGGCCGGCAAGCCCGCCGGAGGCGGCGATCCAGCCGGCATGCCTTCCCATCACCTCGAGCACGAACACGCGCGTCGAGGTGCGCGCCATGGAAGCCACATCGAGCGCCGCCTCGCGCGTGGAGACCGCGACGTACTTGGCCACCGAGCCGAAGCCGGGGCAGCAATCGGTGTGCGGCAGGTCGTTGTCGACCGTCTTGGGGACCCCGACACAGGTGATCGGATAGCCCAGGGACTCGCCGAGCTGCGAGACCTTGAGCGCGGTGTCCATGGAGTCGTTGCCGCCGTTGTAGAAGAAGTAGCCGATGTCATGCGCGCGGAAAACCTCGATCAGCCGCTGATATTCGGCGCGGTTCTGCTCGATGCTCTTGAGCTTGAAGCGTGCCGAGCCGAAGGCGCCGGCCGGGGTATGTTTGAGCGCGCGGATGGTGGCGGGGCTCTCGCGTCCGACATCGATCAGGTCCTCGGTGAGCGCGCCCACGATGCCGTCGCGCCCCGCATAGAGCCGGCCGATCCGTTTCGAGCGCCTGGCCGTCTCGATCACGCCGCAGGCGGAGGCGTTGATGACCGCGGATACTCCGCCCGACTGGGCGTAGAAGGCATTTCTCACCGGGTTCTTCTTCATGGCGGAAGAATAACGCACCGTGCAACGCCGCCGCGACGGGCGGCCGGTTTGACCGCGCGGGAAGCGGCCGGTAACGTTGCCAACCCTTATGCTGCGCTCCGCAGCGGCTTTCGTTCGCGACAACCATGCGCATCGTCCTGTTGGGCGCTCCCGGCTCGGGTAAAGGCACCCAGTCTCAAAGACTCATGCAGCGTGAGCACATCCCGCAGATCTCGACCGGCGATCTGCTGCGCGCCGCGGTCGCCCGCGGCAGCGAGCTCGGGCGCAAGGCCAAGGAGGCCATGGACGGCGGCCGGCTGGTCGACGATGCGCTGGTACTCGGCATGATCCGCGAGCGGCTGCGCGAGCCGGATGCGCGCAGCGGCTTCATTCTCGATGGCTTTCCGCGCAACCTCGCTCAGGCGCAGGCGCTCGAGCGGCTGCTGAAAACGCTGCGGCAGCCGCTCGATGCCGTGGTACAGCTGGAAGTCGACTACACCGAGCTCGTGCGGCGCATCTCCGGCCGACGCACCTGTGCCGATTGCGGTCGGGTGTTCAACGTCTCCACCTCGCCGGCGGAGCTCAGCGCGAGCGAACCTTGTCCCTCGAGCGGCGCCCCCCACCGGCTCATCCAGCGGCCCGATGACAACGAGGCCACGGTGGCCGAGCGATTGCGGGTATACGAGGAGAAGACCCGGCCGCTCATCGAGTTTTATCGTGCGCGCGGACTGCTGCGTGTCATCAACGCCGAGGGCGGGCTCGAAGAGGTGACCGAGCGCCTCGAGCAGGCACTGCACGCCGCGCCACAACCCGCGCCCGCGGTGCGGCGCGCGGTACGGCGCAGGCCAGCGCGGCGTCCGGGCACGCGGCGCGCAGTGAAGCCAGTCTCCGGCGGCAAGCGTAAGCGGGCCGCCCGGGTCAGCCGTGCAGTGGCGGCGGTAAGGGTGACACGCGCCGCCAAGCGCGCGCCGAAAAGAAGGCGGGCAGGGGCCGCGAAACGCAGCCGCGCGCGGCGCTAGAGAGCCGCGAGCAGCCGCTCGCCGACTACCGCGCGCCGCCATCCGCGCAACAGCAGGCTGTCGCGGCGGCCATCGGCAAGCTGCTCGAGATCACGCCGGGTTGCGAGCACCTCGGGAACGAGATTCAGCTCCCGCGCCACCGTCTGACTGATGCTGCCCAGTTTCTTCACCAGCGCGCTTCTCACCGGGTCGGGACGCGGCCGCCCGGGAAGCGCAGGCGGCGGCTGCGGCACCTGCGCGCCCGCGACGCACTCGAGCAGTTCCGGACCGCGCCGTTTTACCAGCCCGGCAGGCATCTGCGGTATCGCCGCGAGTGCGCTCAGCGTACGCGGTACCTGCAGCACGATCTCGCGCAGCACCGAATCATCGAGGATCCAGCCCCGGGGGCGGTTGTGCTCGAGCGCGCTGCGTTCGCGCCATGCGGCGAGCGCGCGTGCGAGCCGCTCGCGCGCCGGGTCGAGCGGCCGCAGCCCCTTCAGTCGCAGCCAGGCGTCCTCGGGCGCTACGCTGAGCGCGCGTACGTCGGCGAGCGTGGCGAGCTCCTCGCCGAGCCATTCGAGCCGTCCGAGCCGCTCGAGCTCCTGCTCCAGGCGCGCCGCGAGCGGCAGCAGATAGCGCACGTCATCGAGTGCGTACTCGAACTGCTCGGGCGAGAGCGGGCGGCGCGACCAGTCCGTGCGCGTGTGCGATTTCGACAGCTCCCGTCCGAGGAAGCGCCGCACCGCCTCCGCATAACCCACCTGTGCCGGAAGGCCGATGAGACTTGCAGCGATCTGCGTGTCGAACACCGGGCGCGTGAGTCCTGCCACCGGCAGCAGCACCTCCAGATCCTGGCGCGAGGCATGCATGATCTTGAGCACACTCTCCGCGGCGAGCACTTGCGCGAGTGGGGCGAGATCGCCGAGCGCCAGTGGGTCGACGCATTGCGCCTCATCGCCTGCTGCCACCTGCACCAGGCATAGCTGCGCGCGATAGGTACGCTCGCGCAGGAATTCGGTGTCGAGGCCGATGCGCGCCTGCCTGGCGAGATGCGTGCTGAGCGCAGTGAGTGCGGGCGCTGTGGCGATTATGGGCTGCAAACCGGATCTGCGGATGACCTGTACAATCGAGCCTCGCCATTATGCGAGGCGGGCGCGCATACCGAAAGACATGAGCGAGTTCATCCGGCTGTACACGCAGATCGCGCTGCTGCGCCGGGGACCGCAGGACCTGCCGGCTTCGCGGCTGCTGCTGGTGCTGACGGTCGCCGGCTACTTCGCCGTGAACTTCGTGGTGAGCAGCGTGCTGCCACCCGACACTCGCTGGCGTGAGGCCCTGGTCGTGGACACGCTGTTCACGCTGCTGTGGTACCTGCTGCTGCTGCGGCTTACCGGCCGGCCCGAGCGCACGCTGCAGACCACCACCGCGGTATTCGGCTTCCAGGCGGTAATGACGCCGCTGCTGGTCGGCTCCGAGTGGCTCATGCGGCGCTTCGGCGAGGACACCACCTGGCAGGTGCCGATCACCTGTGCGGGGCTGCTGCTGTTCGTCTGGCTGGTCGCCGCCAACAGTCACATCGTCAAGGCGGCACTCGAGTGGTCGGCGACCTCGAGCGTGGCGCTCGTCATCCTGCAGACCCTCGCCGGCTGGCTGCTGCAGTTCGCGCTGTTTCCACCGGTGAACTCATGAGCCCGAAGCACGTCCACATCCTCGGCATCTGTGGCACCTTCATGGGCGGGGTGGCAGCGATCGCACGCGCCGCGGGCTTCACCGTCACCGGCTCCGATCGCAACGTCTATCCGCCAATGAGCACGCAACTCGAGGCGCTCGGTATCTCCCTCACCGAGGGTTTCGACGCCGCGCAGCTCGCGCCGGCACCGGATGTGGTGGTGGTCGGCAATGTCATGACACGCGGGCAGCCGGTGGTCGAAGCGCTGCTCGAAAGCACGCTGCCTTATCTTTCCGGGCCCGAGTGGCTGGCACGCGCAGTGCTGAAGGACCGCTGGGTGCTCGCGGTCGCCGGCACACACGGCAAGACCACGAGCGCCGCGCTCCTCGCCTGGATTCTCGAGCATGCCGGGCTCGATCCGGGCTTCCTCATCGGCGGCGTGCCGGCCAACTTCGGGCTGAGCGCCCGGCTCGGTGGCGGCCCGTTCTTCGTCATCGAGGCTGACGAGTACGACACGGCGTTCTTCGACAAGCGCGCCAAGTTCGTGCACTACCGCCCGCGCACCGTGGTGCTCAACAACCTCGAGTACGACCACGCCGACATCTATCCGGACATCGGCGCCATCCAGCGGCAGTTTCACCACCTGGTGCGCATCGTGCCTGCGAGCGGACGCATCGTGTGGAATGCCGCCGACCCGTTGCTGCGGGAAACACTCGCCATGGGCTGCTGGACCCCGCTCGAGGGCTTTGCGCGCGCGCCGCAGCCCGATGCGCTGTGGAGCGCGCAGCCGCTGCCGGGAGCGGCCGACTTCTCGCGCTTCGAAGTGCTTGAGGCCGGGCAGCCGCGCGGTGCGGTCGAGTGGTCGCTGATCGGCGCGCACAACATGGAGAATGCACTCGCCGCGATCGCTGCCGCCCGCCATGCCGGGGTCGAGGTGGCGCGTGCGCTGGCTGCGCTCCGCGAATTCAAAGGCATCGCCCGCCGCCTGCAGCTGTGCGGCGAGGTGAACGGCATCCGCGTGTATGACGACTTCGCGCACCATCCGACCGCCATCGCGACGACCATCGACGGCCTGCGCCGCCGCGCCGGCGCTGCGCGCATCCTCGCGGTGCTCGAGCCGCGCTCGCACACCATGCGCATGGGCGTGCACGCGCACACCCTCGCCCCGGCGCTCGCCGGGGCAGACGAGGTATGGCTCTACACTCCGCCGGATCTCGGCTGGGACACGGGCACGGTGCTGCGTGCACTCGCCGGCCGCGCCCATGGCAGCTCGGACATCGAGGCGCTGGCGCGCGCGCTGGCGCGCGCAGCGCGCCCCGGCGACCAGGTGCTCATCATGAGCAACGGCGGCTTCGGGGGACTGCACGGCAAGCTCCTCGCCGAGCTGCAGCGCGCGGTATCGCCCGCATGAGCGGTGGGGAGCTGCCGCTCTTTCCGCTCGGCACCGTGTTGTTTCCCGGCGGACCGCTGCGGCTGCGCATCTTCGAGCCGCGCTACCTCGACATGGTGAGGCGCTGTCTGAAGGAATCGCGCGCCTTTGGCGTGGTGTTGATTCTCGAGGGGGCGGAAGCGGGTGAGGCGGTGACCGTGGCAGCAAGCGGCACCAGTGCGCGGGTGGTGGATTTCGACACACTGCCGGACGGACTGCTCGGCATCGATTGCCTCGGCGAGCAGCGCTTCCGGGTGCTCAGGCGCTGGCAGCAGGGCGATGGGCTCAACCTCGCGGAAGTCGACTATCTGCCGGAGGATGTCCCCTGCGCGCTGCCCGCAGAGCTCGCACACCTCGGCGAGCTGTTGCGCGAGGTGCTGCCGCAGCTCGGCGAGCGCTACGCGCACGTGGTGGCGCGCTACGAGGATGCCGGCTGGGTGGCCGACCGCTGGGCCGAGGTGCTACCGCTCACTGCCGCCGAGAAGCAACAGCTGCTCGAGCTCGCCGATCCGCTGGCCCGGCTCACCCAGGTGGCCGCCTGGTCAACCCGGCAGCCCCCGACTGAGCATGTATAGACCGAGGTATTTGCGCCGCACGTACCCGGATTCGACGAGCGCGAAAACCAGCCCGCGCCAGCCGTCCAGAAATCCGAGCCGCAGCAGGTAGCCACGCACGAAGCGCCACTGCGGGTTCAGCAGCACCGGCAGTAACCCGCAGCGCTTACCGCCTGCGTACAGCGCCTGCGCCATGAGATCGGCGTAGCGCTGCATGCGAGACTGATGGTCCTTCAGGCTACGGTAGGAATAATGCTCCAGGTGCCCGTGCAGCCGCCCGATGCGGCCGTCGATGCGCGTGTTCTCGTGGATCTCGTAGCCGGTCCAGCCGCCGCGGCGCCGGTCGAACAGGCGCACCAGGCGGTCGGGATAAGCATTGCCATGGCGCAGAAAGCGGCCGAAGTAGTCGGTGATCCGCGGTATCGACCAGCCCGCGGCAGATGTGAGTCCGCCCTGCCGCAGGGCGAGAATCTCAGCGCGCAGCTGCGCGCTTACGCGCTCGTCGGCGTCGAGGCACAACACCCAGTCATGGCGTGCGCTGTCCACCGCGAACTGCTTCTGCGAGCGGTAGCCGGGCCAGTCGCGCTCGATCACGCGCGCCCCGAGGGCGGCGGCGAGCTCGCGGGTGCGGTCAGTCGAGTGCGCATCGACGATCAGGATGTCTTCGCAGAAATCGACCGAGCGCAGGCATGCCTCGATGCGGTCGGCCTCGTTGAAGGTGATGATGCACGCCGATAAGCCGCTCTCATCCGCCACGGACACGCCCTCACCGTCGGTTCGCGACCCGTACAATACACACTCAGATGAGCCCGGTCCTGTTCTACGACCCCGTATGTCAACGGCCGTACGACACCCGTACGCTGCACACGCAGGCTCTCGGTGGCACCGAGGCGACACTGGTGCGCGTGGCCGATGCGCTCGGCGCATGGGTGATGCAGCACAACCGCACCGAAGACTGGCAACGCTATCGGCGGCCCGAGCGCCTCGCGGGCATCACGCACGTCATCGTCAACCGCGAATCGCGCGCGCTGCCGTTCGTGCAGCAGCACTATCCCGGCGCGCGGGTGTACCTGTGGCTGCACGATCGCATTCATCCGCGCGCGCGGCGTGCGCGCTGGCTCGCGGCCACGGCATCGCTCCTGCGCCAGAGCGCCGTCACCGCGGTGTGCGTATCGGACTGGCAGCGCGCAGGCGTCGAGGCGACGCTGCGCCGCATCGGCGTGGCGGACGCGGTGCGCGCGCTCACGATCTACAACCCCGTGGACGATGCGCTGCAGCCGGATGGCACCGCGGTCGACCCGGAGAAGCTCGTGTTCTTCTCCTCGCCCAACAAGGGACTCAACTTCGCCGTCGATGCGTTCAGCGAGCTGAGGCGTGCGCTGCCGCGGCTGCGCCTGCTCGTCGGCAATCCCGGCTACAAGGACGCCGCGCCGCCGCCCAGCGCCGGTGTCGAAGTCCTCGGAGCTCAGCCGCAGGCGCGCATACACGCGCAGGTGCGCAGCGCGCTGTGCACCTTCTCTCCGAACTTCCTCATTCCCGAGACCTTCGGCCTGGTGTTCGCCGAGTCGCACGCACTCGGCACACCGGTGTTGACGCACGACTGCGGGGCGGCCGCGGAGATCGTTGCCGATCCACAGCAGCTTCTGCCGGTGACCAGCGCCGTGCGCTGCTACGAGGCCGCGCTGGGCAGCCTGCCCGCGCGTTGGCGCGCAGCACCGGCGCGGCTCGCGGGTGCTGCCGGCTTGTTCGATCCGTATGTCGAGCGCATCCGCCGCTGGCAGGACGGCGCGCGGCCGCGCGCGTGCCCGGATTCGCGCTTCCGCCTGAGCCGGGTGAGCGCGCAGTGGCGCGCACTGCTTGGCCTTGCAAGCTAACCGGCCGCGCGGGCGGCCGTGAGGAGCGTGCTCCAGGCCTGGTAGACGGCATCTACGGAAATCAGATCCACGCGCGGCGCCTTGGGGCCGCCGCCCACACACACGACGGGTGAGCCGGTCGGGCTGCGCGGACTGGTCATTTCGGGCGGGTTGCGCCCGAAGAGTACGACGAGCGGCAGCCCGAGGGCCGCGGCAGCATGCGCCGGGCCGGTATCGATGGACACCATGCTGTGCGCTGCGGCGCACAGTCCGAACAGACCCGGTATCGGCAATCCGCGCAGCGTCACCGCGGGCAGCTGCGCGGCGCGCTCGATCCACTCGAGCAGCAGCGCCTCGCGCGGTGAGCCGCACAGGACGATACGCGCTCCGGGCAGCCGGGCGTGGATACGCTGAATCAGCTCGACCCAGCGCTCAATGGGCCAGAAGCGCTCGTCTGCGGCGGTGAGCTTGAGCTTGCTGCCGCGCATGGTGCGGCGATTGCCAGGCTGCAGCAGCACGAGCGGCGAGTCTCCGATGGAGTGCGCTGCCGCCCAGCGATCGAACGCGGCGCGCGCGGCCGGGGTGACGGTCAACATGGGCGCGCCGCGTGGGGGCGGCTGCGGCCAGGGGTAGTCCGCTGCGTTCAACGCGCGCGGCGTGAGGCGCCCGAGACTCACCAGCTGATCGCAGACATTCACCTGGCCAAGGCTCTCCGGGTGATCGGTAATGAAGATGCAGTGGGCGGCGTCGATGCGCGCCGCGCGCAGCATGCGGCGAACGCGCGCGAGCTTGCGCGGATCGCCCTCGCACACGTACACCGGATCGTGCCGGTGCCGGGCCAGCGTACGAACGGCCTGCCACCAGCGCGCGTCCAGCACAAAAGGTGTGTAGCGGCGCACCCAGAGCACACCGGCGACATCCGGGTGCTGCTCGTAGATCTGTGCGGTCCACTCGCCTGCTCCGACTACCAGGCAGGGCCGCCCGAAGCGGCGATGCAGGATCTCGAGCAGCGCACTGAGCAGGATCATGTCGCCCACCCGGCCGAACCAGATCACGATAGGTTGCAGGGTCGGCGCCGACATGACTCCTCACAGCTGCACGATCGCCATAAGCTATGCGTGGGAGGCTTGCACAGGCAAGCCCGATAGCTGCTTCCGATATGCGTGCATTCGCGTGGTTTCTCGGCCTTCTGGTGGTCGCGCTGGCGGCCGTGGCGTTTTTCGCCTGGCCGGCATGGATGCTGTTGCATCCGCATTTCGCTTTTCCGTTCCACCGCATCGCCGAGCGCGTCGGCATGCTCGCGCTGCTGCTCGGCTTCCTCGCGCTCGCCCGTCATCTGCGGCTTGCTGACCGGGCGAGCCTCGGCTACGGTCTTCCGCGGCGCATCTTCGTACAGGAGATGGCTATCGCGCTCGCACTCGGAGTGGCCAGCATGCTCGCCGTGGTGGCGATGATGGCATCGCTCGGGCTGCTCGAATGGCGCACCGGCGTTGCGGATAGCGTGCTACCGAGGCTCATCCTGACCGGAGCGCTGAGCGGCTTTGCCGTGGCGTTCATCGAGGAGACTTTTCTGCGCGGGGCGATGCACACGGCCATCGAGCGCGAGTCGGGGACGCGCGCGGCGGTGCTGCTGACGGCGCTGCTCTACGCTGCGACCCATTTCTTCGCCAAATTCCATATTCCGCCCGAGCAGGTGAATGCGCACAGCGGCCTGGATCTGCTCGCGGGCACGCTGCACGCGTTTGCCCAGCCGCTGGCGATTGCGGATGCCTTCCTCGCGCTGTTCGCGGTCGGAGTGGTGCTCGGCCTCGTGCGTGCCGCGACCGGCTCCATCGCGGCGTGCATCGGGCTGCACGCCGGCTGGGTATGGGTGATGCTGGTCGCCCATGAGCTGGCCCAACCGCGTGCAGGCGCGAGGCTGGGCTTTCTGCTCAGCCGCTTCGATGGCTTCGTCGGGTGGCTCGTGCTCGCTTGGACGCTGTTGCTCGCGCTGCCGCTATGGCGCTTCTACGTTGCACGCGGCGCGCGCATCGCCCATCCAATCAATTGAGCTGCGTGATCGTGTAGCCCTTGCGGCGCAACAGCTCGAGCAGCCCCCCGTCACCGACCAGGTGCAGCGCTCCAACGACCACCAGCACGTTGTCCTTGGTGTTGAGCAACTCCTCCACCTGCGGGAGCCAGTGCCGGTTGCGGTCGGTCACCAGCGGCTTGTACAGCGCCGGGAACGTGCTGTATTCACTCGACAGCAGCGCAGCGAGATGTGTGGCGTCGCCTTGACGCCAGGCGGTAGTCACCTCGCGCATCTCCGACTTCAGGTCCTTCAGCTCATCGACGGTCTGATCGAGCATGCGGATCTGATCCGCGCTGGAGAGCGAGCTGACGCTGCCGAGCTGCTCCGACAGGGTCTCGAGGCCTGCGGTCGGTTTGCCATCCGTCTTCGCGCGGCGCACCAGTTGCTCTTCGACTCCCTGATCGGGATCGAAGCCCTCGTGCTCATAGGCGAGATCGGTGATCTCGATGCCCACCACCCAGGGAGCGAGCGCATCGAGGCCGATCATCGGCATACCGAGGCTCGCGGCCGCCGCGCTCACGCGGCCGTAGCGCGCTTCGCCGAGCAGTCCACGCAGGGTCGTGCCCGCAGGAAGTGTTCCGTGTTCGGCCATCCACGTCATTGCTTCCATCGGATCGAATTTGCCGAGATCGAGCTCCATGACGAGCCGGGAGGAGTCGGCATAGGCATGAGTGAGCCCTGCGGGCAGCTCGGCATCGTTCGCCGGCAGCATGTGGATGGAGCCGGCGAGGTATACGACGTTGTGTGAGCCGCGGACCGCCCAGACCGGGCTCGCAGCCTGGGCGCTCAGGCTGCCGAGTAAGCCGAGTGCGAGGAGCCACCGCAGTGTTGTTCGACCCACACGACCTCCGTCAGCAGCGAGCCGTCCGCCCGCAGCTCGAACGTTCGATATGCCGGCGGTCGCGGGTCCACCGCGAACTCATCGGAGTTGGGCAGGAACTGTGCACACGTGGAGGGCGTCGCCAGCAGCCGCACACCCTTGCGCAGCACATCGTGGCTCTGGTGGACATGGCCCCAGACGATCGCGCGCACGTTGCGATGCGCATCGATGGTGTGCAGGAACTCGGCCGCGTTCGTCAGGCCGACGCGATCGAGCCAGCGGCTGGCCATCGGCACCGGGTGGTGGTGCAGGCACACCATGCAGTGGCGCGTGCCGGCGGTGGCGAGCGCACGCTCGAGCGTCGCGAGGCTCGCCGCACTCAGCGCCCCGCTCGCTGCGCCGGGAATGCAGCTGTCGAGCAGCACGATGCGCCAGCGGCCGAGATCGAGAAAGTCATCGAGCACGAACGGCTCGCGGGCGAGCTCACGGCGCATCGCCTCGGGCTCGTCATGGTTGCCGGGTAGACATAACACCGGCATCCCGAGACCACCTAAGATCTGTCGGAAGTGCGCGTAACCGCCCGGATCGTCCTGCACGATATCGCCCGTGACCAGCAGCGCATCCGGCGGCCAGTCGCGCGCGCGCGCGTGGGCAAGCGCTGCCCTGAGCGCGGGCAGAGTCGGCACGCCGCGCAGCGACTCGCTTTCGCTGCCGTACAGATGCGGGTCGGTGAACTGGATCAGGCGGAGCACGCTCATGAATCCAGCGTAACAGAGCCTCGCCGCTCCCGGCAGTGAACCAGTCGTGCGTGGGGCCGCGCACGGCGCACGCGCCTCACGCTTCGGGCACGCACGCGTTCCACAGAATGTGAAGCAGTGCCCGCGCTACCGCCGCCGCTGGCGGAACTTAAGTTGCCTGGCGCTGGCTGGCGACAGTGTGCACCGCTGCCGGCACCGCTGAGACGTGCGCCGCATCGCAGCCCTGGGCTGAGCACTGTGATTGAGCAACGGGCGCGACTGGTGGACAATGCGCGCCCCTGCAGGTGCGCGCTGCCTGAACGCAGGCGCGGCACCCGCCTCCGAACACACCGGACGGCCACCGGCCGCCCAGAGGGTCGCATGACAACACGCCGTGAGCTCGCCAACGCGATTCGTGCACTCTCGATGGACGCCGTGCAGCGCGCGAACTCCGGGCACCCGGGCATGCCGATGGGCATGGCCGATATCGCCCAGGTGCTCTGGTGTGACTTCATGCGCTACAGCCCCGCGAACCCGCTGTGGGAGAACCGCGACCGCTTCGTGCTCTCGAACGGCCACGGCTCGATGCTGCTGTACTCGGCGCTGTATCTCACCGGGTATCCGCTGACTCTCGAGGACCTGCAGAAGTTCCGCCAGCTCGGCAGCCGCACGCCGGGGCATCCCGAACACGACCCCGCGCTCGGCATCGAGACCACTACCGGCCCACTGGGGCAGGGAATCGCCAACGCCGTCGGCATGGCGCTCAGCGAGCGACTGCTCGCCACGGAGTTCAACCGCGAAGGGTTCAAAGTCGTCGATCACTACACCTGGTGTTTCTGCGGCGACGGCTGCCTGATGGAGGGCGTGTCTCACGAGGCGGCCTCGCTCGCCGGCACGCTCGGGCTCGGCAAGCTCATCATGTTTTACGACAACAACGGCATCTCGATCGACGGCAAGGTCAGTGGCTGGTTCAGGGACAACACTCCGGAGCGCTTTGCCGCGTACGGCTGGCACGTGGTGCCGAATGTCGATGGGCTCGACGCCGCGGCCGTGACGCGTGCGATCGAGGCGGCGCGCGCGGAAACCTCGCGGCCCTCGCTCATCGACTGCCGGACCATCATCGGCTACGGCGCGCCCGACAAGCAGGGCACCAGGGAGGCCCACGGGGAGGCGCTCGGCGCCGATGAAGTGGCCAAGGCCCGCAAGGTACTCAACTGGCCGTACCCGCCATTCGAAGTGCCGGATGAGATCCGCGCCGCCTGGGACCACCGCCGGCAAGGTGCCGCGGTGGAAGCCGAGTGGCGCGGATTGTTCACGCGCTATGCCGAGGCGTTCCCCGATCTGGCGAGCGAGTTCCAGCGCCGCATGCGCGGGGATCTGCCGGCGCGTTGGCGCGATATCGCAACGCAGGTTCAGCAGGAGGCCGCCAAGCAGAGCGCGCCGCAGGCGACCCGCGCGTCTTCGCAGGCCGCGCTCAACATCATCGGTCCGGCACTGCCTGAGATCTTCGCCGGCTCTGCCGATCTCACGCCTTCAAACAACACCCTGTTCAAGG
>Ga0318563_10000109_pt1 | contig 33469 bp, 33 predicted proteins | sample GRESIP066b5f19_FD_203689 | JGI IMG/M metagenome (GOLD analysis project Ga0318563, IMG submission 203689) | Tropical soil microbial communities from Luquillo Experimental Forest, Puerto Rico - GRE.SIPMG.066b5f19 | ecosystem: Environmental > Terrestrial > Soil > Tropical forest > Bulk soil... | reverse complement strand
GAGTGCAGCGTACTCGCGACCTCGAGCGGCGGGTTCTGCGCGGAGCGCGACGCGTCCAGATGCTCTTCCCTCAGGAGTCCTTCTCGATGGCGAGGTAGAGCGTCCCATCGCCGCGCTGCACCAGCAGCACCGCCGAGTCGCTGTTCTTGCCGAGGGCGTCTTTGAGCTGCTTCGGCGAGACGACTTCGACGCGGTTGGCTTCGAGGATGACGTCGCCTCGGCGCAGGCCTGCGCGGGCGGCGGCCGAGTCCGGGTCGACCGAGGCGACCACGACGCCCTTCGTGCCGGACGAGAGGCCCAGCTGGCTCGCGATCTCGTCGCTCATCGGCTGCACGTCGAAGCCCCAGTCGCTGTCGGTCTGCTCGTCGCTCGCGGGCTGGACCTCTTCCTCTTTCATCTTCTCGAGCGTCGCCTTGAGGTTCCGCTCCTTGCCGTCGCGGAGCACCGTCACGTCGACCGCGGCGCCGGGAGGAGTGGCGGCCACGATGCGGGGCAGGTCGTCGTACTCCTTGATGTCCTTGCCGTTGAACTTGGTGATCACGTCTCCGCGCTGCAGCTTGGCCTTGGACGCGGGGCTGTCGTCGAACACCTGGCCGACCAGCGCGCCGTGCGAGTCGCCCAGCTTGAAGGTCTTCGCCAGCGCCGGCGTGACGCGCTGGATCTGCACGCCCAGCCAGCCGCGGGTCACCGAGCCGTGCTCGAGCAGCTGCGGCAGCAGCTGCTTGGCCATGTTGATCGGGATGGCGAAGCCGATGCCCTGGCCGTTGGCTGCGATCGCCGTGTTGATGCCGATCACGCGGCCCTTCATGTCGCACAGCGGACCGCCGGAGTTGCCGGGGTTGATGCTGGCGTCGGTCTGCAGGAAGTCGTCGTAGGGGCCGGCGATCTGCTCGCCGCCGAAGTTCGAGCGGCCCTTTGCGGAGAGGATGCCGACGGTGACGGTGTGGTCGAGGCCGAACGGATTGCCGATCGCCATCACCCAGCTGCCCACGCGCAGGTGGTCGGAGTCGCCCAGCGGCACCGTGACGAGCGGCTTGTCGGCTGAGACTTTGATCAGCGCCAGGTCGGTCTTCGGGTCGCGGCCGACGATCTTGGCGTCGCGCTCGGTGCCGTCCTCGAACACCGCCACGACCTTGTCCGCGCTGTCGACCACGTGGTTGTTGGTCACGATCAGGCCGTCGGGCGAGACCACGAAGCCCGAGCCGGTGGAGGGCACGCGCATCTGGTGCGGCGGGCGCTGCGACTTGTCGCCCGGCTTCTTCTGGCCGAAGAACTCCTCGAAGAGCTCCTCGGGTCCGCCCTTCAGGCTGGTCTTGCGCTCGACCTTGATGTTGACCACCGCGGGCGAGACCTTCTCCGCCAGGTCGGCGAACGAATCGGGCCGGCCGGAGGCGTCGGCCGAGTCGCCCTCGGTCCAGAACGGCTTTCCGATCTCCGCGCCCGCGCTGGATCCGCCGAGCGCGACTGCGGCGAAGACGGCGAGCGCCGCTGCGCCCGCCAAAAACCCGTGGCCCCTGTACGCCTTGTGCACCTTGTGCATCGCCTCTCCTTGCTCTGCCGGGATGCCGGTCACCAGAGCTCGAGCATCACGCTGCCGAACGATCGGCCGCGCTGAACCACCACCACGACGCCGTCCTGGCCGAGAATCTTCGGAATCGCCTTGCGCAGCGCCCCCCGATCATCGACCCGATCCTGCCCCAGCTGGAGGATCAGATCGCCGGGCCGGATGCCGCGCTCCTGCGCGGCGCTGTGTGGCACCACATGTTGCACCACCAGCCCGCGATCCGCGCTGAGGCCGTACTTCCGGGCCAGCGCGGGGGAGCGGTCGGCCAGGTCGAGGCCCAGCAGCACCTGGGCGAGCTCGTCCGCGCGCGCCTCGGGGAATTTCTCCGCGGCGACCTCGAGCTCGAGCTTCTTGCCGCTGCGGTCGAGCCCGAGCTTGGCGCGGCCGCCCACGGTGAGCCCGCGCGAGATCTCGTAGAACTCGCGCCGCGAGTGGACCGGGCTGCCCTCGAGCGAGGTCACGATGTCGCCCCGCTGCACGCCGGCCGTCGCCGCCGGAGTGCCCGCGAACACGTTCGAGACCAGCACCCCGCTGCTCTGCGCCGAGCCCATCGCGTCGCGCAGCGCGGGGGTCAGCTCCTGCAGGAACACCCCCAGCCAGGCGGGCTGGACCTCGCCGTGCTGGATCAGGTCGTCGACGATGCGGCGCGCGCGGTTGATCGGGATCGCGAAGCCGATGCCCTGGGCGTTGCCGAGGATCGCGGTGTTGATGCCGATCACCTCGCCGTCCATGTTCAACAGCGGCCCGCCCGAGTTGCCGGGGTTGATGCTGGCGTCGGTCTGCAGGAAGCCGTGGTACTCGCGCCCGTCGCCCCGGATCGAGCGGTTGACCGCGGACAGCACGCCCGTGGTCACCGTGCTGTTCAGCCCGAACGGGTTGCCGATCGCGATCACGCTCTCGCCGATCATCAGGTCGTCGGAGTCGCCGAGCTTGGGCGTGGGCAGGGGCTCCCCGGTCTTCACCCGCACCACCGCGAGGTCGGTCGCCGGGTCGCCACCGATCAGCTCGGCGTCGAACTGACGCCCGTCGGAGAGACCGACGCGAATCTGTGTAGCGCCGGCGAGCACGTGCTCGTTGGTGAGGACGAAGCCGTCGCGGTTGATGATCACTCCGGTGCCCAGGCTCTGCGCGGTGCTCGCGCGGGGATTCATGAAACGGCTGAAGAACTCGTCGAAGAAGGGGTCGCCGCGCACGAACGGATTGGCTTGGTCTACGACCACCTGGGTGGAGGTGATATTCACCGTCGCGGGGCCCGCGCTCTCGACCGCGGCGACCACCGGCGTGCGCCGCGTCTCGCGGCTGGCGCGGGCAGGCGCGGCCAGCCAGCCGCAGGCCCAGCCCGCGGCGAGAAGCAGCGCCAGACCGGCGGGGCGCCTCGCGGCGATCTCGGACTTGCGCATCGACATCCCGGGAAGTTGGGCTTGGACGCTAGGCCAGGCACCGGTATTTTGCCCGCCCGTGACTGCGCCCGACGCGATCGCGCGCGCGCCCGGCCGCGTGAACCTGATCGGGGAACACACCGACTACAACGGCGGCCTGGTGCTGCCGGCGGCGATCGAGCTCGGCACGCGTGTCGTGCTGCGCCTGCGCGACGACGACCGCGTCGTCGGCCGCTCGCGCGAGCGCGGGGAGAGCTCGGCGGACCGGCGTGAGCCGGCTCGGGGCGACTGGCTCGACTACCCCCGAGGAGTCGCGCGCGAGCTCGAGCGGATCGGCGCGTTCCCGCAGCGGGGCTTCGCGCTCGAGGTGGAGAGCACCCTGCCCGAGGGAGCGGGCCTGTCGAGCTCGGCCGCGCTCGAAGCCGCGAGCGCGCTGGCGCTCCTGGCCGCAGCGGGCTCGGCCCCGCGCATCTCGCGCGCAGAGCTCGCGCAGCTGTGTCAGCGAGCGGAGGCAGACTTCGTCGGCGTCCCGTGCGGGATCATGGACCAGTTCACCGTGCTGTGCAGCGAGCCCGGGCGCGCGCTCCGGCTGGACTGCGCCACCCTCGCGACCCGCGCCGTCGCGCTTCCCCCGGATTGGGCGATCCTGATCTTCGACAGCGGGGTGGAGCGCAGCCTGCGCGCGGGGGCCTACGCCGAGCGGCGCCGCGAGTGCGAGCGGGCGCTCGCCGGCGCGCGGCGGGCGCTGGCGCGCCCGCTGGCCTCGCTGTCCGAGCTCGTCGACGACGAGCTGCCAGCGCTCGCCGACGCGCTCGACCCCGTCTGCCTGCGGCGGGCGCGCCACGTGGTCACCGAGAATCGCCGCGTTGACCTGCTCGCGGAAGCGCTGGCCCGCGGAGACGCGCGCGCGGCGGGTCGGGCGATGTTCGCCTCGCATGCCAGCCTGCGCAGCGATTTCGAAGTCAGCTGCGCGGAGTGCGACGCGCTGGTCGACGACGCGCGCGAGCTCGGCTGCATCGGCGCGCGCATGACCGGGGCCGGCTTCGGCGGCTGCATCGTCGCGCTCGCAGAAGCACCGCGCGCGGCGTCCTTCGCGACCGCGCTCGCGGAGCGCTTCCGGGCGCGGTTCGGGCGCACGCCGCGCCACTTCCGGACGGGCGCGGCGGGACCGGCGGAGCTCGTCCGCTAGCGGGAACCGCTGTCGCGCGAGCTGGCCGCGTTGTCGGAGCGCGACGCGGCGCGCGGGGCGATCAAGAGGAAGCGGGTGTCGTCGCCCCGCAGCGCGCGCACCAGGAACGGGCCGCCGGACAGCGTCTTGATCGCGCCGCGGAAGTCGTCGAGCGTGGCGACCGGCTTCTTGCCCACCGCCACGATCAGATCGCCGCGCTCGAGCCCCGCCTCGTCGGCCTCGGAGCCGCTCTCCACGTAGGAGACCAGCACGCCCTCGCGCTGCGGCAGCCGCTGGCCGCGGAAGCTGAGCTCGGTGACCTCCTCGACGGTGAAGCCGTTCGGTGTCTCCTGCTCGTCGGGGACGAACTTGGGCTGCGCCTCCAGCGAGGCGCGCAGCTTCTTGCGCTCGCCAGCGCGCAGAACTTCGATCTCGACCTGGTGGCCCGCGCTGCGCTGCGCGACCAGGCGCTGGAACTGGCCGAGATCCTCTTCCTTCTCGGCGTGGAGCGGCTCGCCGTCGAAGGCCACCACGACGTCGCCCACCGAGATGCCGGCGCGCTCCGCGGGCGAGCCCCGCGCGACCGAGCCGACCACCACGCCGTGCACGTTGGGCTCGCCCCAGTAGCGCGCGAGCTCGCGGCCGAGCGGCTGCACGGTCACGCCGAGATACCCGCGCGCGATCCGGCCCTGGTCGAGCAGGTCGTCGGCCACGCGCTTCGCGGTGTCGATCGGGATGGTGAAGCCGATGCCCCGGCCCTGGCCGCGGGAGTTGATGCCGATCACCTCGCCGCGCAGGTCGATCAGCGGACCGCCCGACGAGCCGTGGTCGATCATCGCGTCCGTCTGGATGAAGTCGTTGAGCAGCTGCTCGGTGCGCAGGTCGCGGCCCTTGGCCGAGACGATCCCCAGCGAGACCGAGCCCTCGAGCCCGTAGGGATTGCCGATCGCGACCACCCACTCGCCGACCTGGACCTTGTCCGAGTCGCCGAGCTTGGCGGAGGGGAAGGGCTTCTCGCCTTCGTGGGGCGCGAGGCGCAGCACCGCGACGTCGGTCTGCTTGTCGGTGCCGACGATCTCGGCGTCGTAGTGGCCGTCGCGTCCGGGCACCACCACCGAGACCTTCTCGGCGCGGTCCACTACGTGCCAGTTGGTGAGCGCGACGCCGTTGGGGTCGATCAGGAAGCCGGAGCCCTCGAGCAGATTGCGCCGGCCGTTCTGGCGCACCGCCGACTCGATGTGCACCACGCACGGCGAGACGCGCTTGTTGATCTCGATGATGCGCGCCTGGAGCTCGTCCAGCGCGTCGCGGGCGAGCGCGTGCGGCAGCGCTGCGCAGCCGACGGCGGCAAAGGCCAGGGCGAAGACGAGCGGCTTGCGGGCGGTCATCTCTCCCCCTCATCGGCGAGGGCGCGCCGGAACTCGCGCGCTGCGGCCTCCGGATCGGGAGCGGCGCCCAGCGCCGAGATCGCCACCACGCCGTGGACCCCGGCCGCGCGCAGCTCGGGCACCGATCCGGCGGTGACGCCGCCCAGCGCGAGCACCGGGATCGGGAGCTCGCTCACCGCGCGCGCAAGCCATGCGCAGCCGCGCGGCGCGAGCCCCGGCTTGCTCGCCGTCGCGTAGATGGGCGAGAGCGCGATGTAGCTCGCACCCTCCTCGGCGGCCCGGCGCGCTTCGGCGGGCTCGTGGGCGGAGTAGCCGATGATCGCGCGGGAACCCAGGAAGGCCCGCGCCTCGGCGACCGCGACGGACTCGGCCCCGAGGTGGACCCCGTCGAGCTCGAAGGCGCGCACCACGTCGAGCCGGCGGCCGGCGAGCACGCGCAGGCCGCCCGCCCGCAGCTTCGACAGACGCGCGGCACACGCGGCCCAGGCGGCCCCTGACCATCCCCGCTCGCGCAGCACGACGAGTTCGACGCCACCGACCGCCAAGCGTTCGATCACCTCGACCGGATCGCGGCCGCCGCTCCCGCGCGGGCCGTCGGTCCAGTAGCAAAGGCGCGGGATCACGGCAGCTCGACGAGTCCTGTCTCGGGGCTCGACGCCTGGGCGTGGAGCCTCCGCGGCATGCGGCCGGCCTCGTACGCCGCGCGGCCGGCCTCGACCGCGAGCTTCATCGCGTGCGCCATCTTCACCGGGTCCTTCGCGCCGGCGATGCCGCTGTTCATCAGCACCGCGGTGCAGCCGAGCTCGAGTGCGATCGCGGCGTCCGAGGCGGTGCCGACGCCGGCGTCGACGATCACCGGGCAGCTCACGCTCTCCAGGATGATGCGGATGTTGGCGGGGTTGCGGATGCCGAGGCCCGAGCCGATCGGCGCGCCGAGCGGCATCACCGCCGCACAGCCGAGCTCCTCGAGGCGCATGCAGGCCACCGGGTCGTCGGTGATGTACGGCAGCACCGTGAAGCCGTCCGCGACCAGGATCCGCGCCGCCTCCAGCGTGGCGGCGGTGTCGGGGAACAGCGTGCGCGTGTCGCCGATCACCTCGAGCTTCACCAGCTGCGTGTCGAGCAGCTCACGGGCGAGCCGGGCGGTGGTCACGGCCTCCTGCACCGTCGTACACCCGGCGGTGTTGGGCAGGATGTGGAAGCGGTCGGGCGGGATCCAGTCGAGCAGGGAGCCGCGCTCGCGCGAGGCGACGTCGACCCGGCGCACGGCCACCGTGACCATCTCGGCGCCGCTCGCGTCGAGCGCCTTGCGGTTCTCCTCGAACGAGCGGTACTTGCCCGTGCCGATGATCAGCCGCGAACGCAGCTCGAGCTCGCCCAGCCGGTAGCTCGCGCTCATGCTCCACCTCCGACGGCGTGGATCACCTCGACGTGGTCACCGTCGCGGATCCACACCTCGCCGAAGCGCGAACGGGGCACGACCTCGGCGTTGATCGCGACGGCGACACGGCGCTTCAGCAGCTCGAAGCGCGTCAGCAGCTCGAGCACGGAGAGGGGCGCGCCGGCGGTCTGGGCTGCGCCGTTCAGCACGTACTCCACCGGCGGGACGTTAGCGGAAAGCTCCCCTAGATTCCCGCGCGTGGGGGAGCCAGCGCGCACGCCGCCGCCCGTCGACCGCGCGCGCATCCGCGCCTGGGCCGAGATCGACGTCGGCGCGCTCGGGCGCAACTTCCGCGCCATCCGCACGCGCGCACGGGGACGGCGGGTGATCGCGGTGGTCAAGGCGAACGGCTACGGGCACGGCGCCGCGCTGTGCACGCGCGCGCTCGAAGCCGAGGGCTGCGACGCCTTCGCGGTGATCAGCGTCGAGGAGGCTGCAGAGCTGCGCGCGGCCGGGGTGCGCGCGCCGCTGCTGGTGCTGGGCGGCGCGCTGGCCCCGCCCGACGCCGACCGCCTGCTCGAGCTGGACGCCGAGCCGGTGGTCTCCCGGCCCGAAGTGGTCGACTGGCTCGAGGCCGCCGCCGAGCGCGCGGGCCGCGCGTTCCGCTTCCAGCTCGAGCTCGACACCGGCATGGGGCGGCTCGGCGTCGTGCCGGGCGACCTGCACGCGATGCTGGTGCGCGTGTCGCACGCGCGGCGCGTGAAGCTCTCCGGGGTGATGAGTCACCTCGCCTGCGCCGACGACGCAGCCTCGCCCGAGACGGCGCGCCAGCGCGCGCTGTTCGCGCAGCTCGTGGCTCGCGTGCGCGAGACCGGCTTCGCGCCGGACTGGGTGCACCTGGACAACTCGGCCGGGATCGCGCGCGGCCCGACACCGGAAAGTGACGCCGTGCGGCCGGGCATCGCGCTCTACGGCGTGGACCCGACGCTCGAGGGCGGCCACGGGCTCGAGCCCGTGATGAGCCTGTGCGCGCGCGTGGTGCACGCCAAGACGGTCGAGGCGGGCACGCCGATCGGCTACGCCGGTGCGTATCGCGCGCCCGAGCGCAGCCGCGTCCTCACGCTGGCGGTCGGCTACGCCGACGGCCTGCCCCGCGCCGCGGGCGGGCGGGTCGAGGTCGGCGTCGGCAGCCGGCGCGCGCCGGTCGTCGGCCGTGTCTCCTGCGACCTCACCACCGTCGCCGTGCCCGCGGACGACCGCACCGCCGCCGGGGACGTCGCGCTGGTGTTCGGCCGGCGGGCGGGCCTCGAGGTCCCCGTCGAGGAGCTGGCGCGCGCCGTCGGGACGATCTCGTACGAGGTGCTGGTGCGGATCGGCCCGCGCGTGCCGCGCCTGGCGACTTGACCCGGCTCCCGTCGCGTCGTACACCGGCCCGCGCGGGGGAGGGCGGCATGCGCGTTCTGGTGTTGGGCTCCGGCGGTCGCGAGCACGCCCTGGCCTGGGCGATCGGCAAGAGCCCGCTGGTCGAAGAAGTGCTGTGCGCGCCCGGCAGCGACGGCATCGCGCTCGACGCCCGCGTGCTCGCAGTCGACCCGCGCGACGGGCGCGCCCTGGTCGAAGCCGTGAAGCGCGAAGGGATCGACTTCGTGGTGGTGGGCCCCGAGGACCTGCTCGCGGCGGGCGTCGCCGATCGTCTGGCCGAGGCCGGCGTCGCGGTGTTCGGGCCGAGCGCCGAGGCGGCCCAGCTCGAGTCGAGCAAGCGCTTCGCCAAGGAGTTCATGGCGCGCCACGGCATTCCGACCGCCCGCCACCGGAGCTTCGACTCGGCCGACGCCGCCGAGGCGCACGTGCGCGCGCTGGGCGGGCCGTGCGTGGTGAAGGCCGACGGGCTGGCAGCGGGGAAGGGCGTCGCGGTCTGCGACGACGCGGCCGCCGCCGTCGCGGCGATCGGCGAGATCATGCGCGAGCGGCGCTTCGGCGCGGCGGGCGCGTCGGTGCTGGTCGAGGAGCGGCTTAGCGGCGAGGAGGCGAGCCTCTACGCCCTCTGCGACGGCGAGCGCTTCGCCGTGCTCGGCCACGCCCAGGACCACAAGCGCGCGCTCGACGGCGACCGCGGCGAGAACACCGGCGGCGTCGGCGCCTACTCGCCCGCCGCGCCGATCGACGCGGCGCTCGAGCGCGAAATCGTGGAGCGGATCGTGCGGCCCACCGTCGCCGGCATGCGGGCCGAGGGGCGCACGTTCCGCGGCGCGCTGTTCGTGGGGCTGATGATCCAGGCGGGCCGCCCGTTCGTGATCGAGTTCAACGCGCGCTTCGGCGACCCGGAGACGCAGCCGCTCTTGTTCCGACTCGAATCCGATCTGGTGCCGTTGCTCGTCGGCGCGGCCGAAGGCCGGCTGCCCGACCCGCCGACGCCGGTGCGCTTCGGCGATCCGGCGGTATGCGTGGTGATGACGAGCGATGGCTACCCGCGCCGCTTCGCCACCGGGGCGGCAATCTCCGGCCTCGAGGGCCTCGCAGGCCTGCCCGACGCCAAGGTGTTTCACGCCGGCACCCGGCGCCGCGCCGACGGCGGCTGGGAGACCGCGGGCGGACGGGTGCTGGGCGTGACGGCGCGCGGCCGCGACCTCGCGGCCGCGCGCGAGCGCGCCTACGCGCTGGTCGAGCGCATCCACTTCGCGGGCGCGCACTGGCGCCGTGACATCGCGCAGCGCGCGCTCGCCGCGACGCGCGGTTGATCGTCGCGCTCGCCGACGCGGTCGCGCGGCTCGCGCGCGGCGAGCTGGTCGCGTATCCCACCGAGACGGTGTACGCGCTGGGCGCCGACGCCTTCTCGCCCGCGGCGCTGGAGCGGTTGCTCGAGTCGAAGGGGCGCGCTGCGGAGCGCGGTCTCTCGGTCGGCATTCGCGATGCCGCCGCGCTCGCACAGCTGGTGCCGGACCTGCCCGCCGCGGCGCGGCGGCTGGCCGCGCGCTTCTGGCCCGGTCCCCTGACGCTGGTGGTGCGGGTCGCCGATCCGGCCTTCGTGGCCGTAGCGACACCGCTCGGTGTCGGCTTCCGCTGCTCGCCGCAGCCCAGCGCCGCGGCGCTCGCCCGCGCCGCGCCGCACCCCATCGTCGCGACCAGCGCGAACCGCTCCGGCGAGCCGCCCGCGCGGACCGCAGCCGAGGTCGAGGCCTGCTTCGGTCCCGAGCTCGCGATCCTGGGCGGCGAGCCCGCCTCCGGGCTCGCGCCGTCCACCGTGGTCGCGGTGCGGTCCGACGGCTCGCTCGAGCTGCTGCGCGCGGGCGACCTCCCGCTGGCCGAGCTCCTCGCTGTCGCGGGCTAGTCGGCTCAGACGGGTCCGATCCGCAGGCGGAGCTCCTTCGGGGCCGACTCGCCCAGGATCGCGCGCAGCCGGGCGAAGATGCGCGGCTTCTCCAGCTGGATGCGCTGCATCCAGCCGGAGTCGCGGACACGGGCGTGGATCACCCCGTTGCGGACCCCGTCGGGCCGGCAGTGGGCGCGGAAGTCGGGGCCCAGCGCTTCATCCCACGCGCGGATCACCTGGACGGCCTGGGCGGTGGCACCGAGCCCGACCTCGTCGAGCAGCTTGGGCAGGAGCGCTGCCAGCGATTCGCTCGATCCGCGGCGCCGGCCCGGCGCGAGGCGCTCGGGATGCGGGCGTCGCTGCCCGGTGCGCTCCATGCGGGCCATCCTAACCGACGTGCTACGCTCGGCGCCCGAAAATGGCCAAGCCGGAGCCCGCGAAGAAGAAACGGCCGAGGTCGCTGCGCTGCGACTTCTGCGGTGCCGAGACCGAGCGAGTGCGGCGGGTCGCCCTCGACCAGGGCTACGACCGTCTCAGCCAGCGCCACGTGGTTCGCTACGCCTGCGAGCCCTGCTCCCGCCGCAAGGACGAGAGCCGCGCCGGCGCCGTTGACTCGAACCCCCGGCCCTTATAGCTTCGCCGCTTCGCTCGGCCGGGGCGTTGCAGCGCCCGGCGGAAGGATCCCCGTATGGTCAAGGTTCGCCTCTATCGCACCGGCGCGCGCGGCAAGCCGTCCTATCGCATCGTGGTGATGGACCAGCGCAAGAAGCGCCAGGGCCGCGTGCTCGAGCTGCTCGGCACCTACGAGCCGCGCAGCGGCGGGGCGATCCACTACTCGGAAGCTGCGCTCTCCAAGTGGGTCGAGCGCGGCGCGCAGGTCTCGAGCACGGTCGCCACGCTGGTCGCGCGCCACAAGCGCGCTGCGGCCGCGGCGCCCTCGACCGGAGCCTAGGAGACGCCGTGAAGGAGCTGGTCGATTTCATCGCGCGCACCTTGGCGGACGAGCCCGAGGAGATCGAGGTCCACGCCGCCGAGGACCGCGTGATCGAGCTCCGGCTCGCACCCGAGGACGTGGGCAAGATCATCGGCCGGCGCGGCAAGACCGCGAAGGCGATCCGCACGCTGCTCGCCGCGAGTGGCGAGGGCTGGGACGTCGACATCGCCGGTCACGGCGAGGACGACGAGTACGAGGACGACGACGACGCAGACGTCGAAGCCGACGATGACGTCGAGGACGACGAGGACGACCGGGAGTGAGCCTTGGCGGCGAGTCGAAGCGCAGACCACACCGCGGCGCCGACCGGGCCCGCGGAGGGCGATTGGGTCGAGCTCGGCCGAGTGCTGCGCGCGCACGGGCTCGACGGCGCGCTCCTCGTCGCGCTCCATAGCGACGACCCCACCAACCTGATCGCCGCGAAGAGCCTGCGCCTGGCGGGCGAGCCGGGCACGATCCCGTTCCGGGTCGCGCGCGTCGAGCCGTCGGGAGCAGGCTCCGGCGGCCGCGCGCGCGTGCGGCTGTGGCTGGTCGGCCTCGAGTCGCGCGAGCGCGCGGAGCGCTTCGCAGACGCCCGCGTGCTGCTCGCGGCGGCCGACCTCGCCGCCCTGCCCGAAGGCGAGTTCTACTGGCGCGACCTGCTCGGTCTCACCGCCGTGTCCGCGGCCGATGGCGAGACGCTCGGCACGGTGGCGGAGATCCTGCCCACTGCGGCCTCCGACGTGCTGGTGATCCGGCGCGCCGGCCCGGACCTGCTGGTTCCCGCCGTGCAGGGGATGGTGGCGCGGCTCGACCGCGGCCGCGGCGAGCTGTGGCTCGACCTGCCGCGCACCGGCGTGGAGGCAGCGCCGTGAGCGGCCCGCGGATCGACGTCGTCACCATCTTCCCCGAGCTGGTAGAGCACTTCCTCGCCGGCTCGCTGCTCGGGCAGGCGCGCAGTGACGGGACGGTCGACGTGCGCGTCACCGACCTGCGCCGCTTCACCAGCGACCGCCACCACAGCGTGGACGACGCCCCCTACGGCGGCGGCGACGGCATGGTGCTGCGCTGCGAGCCGGTGGTCGCCGCGGTCGAGGCGCTGGCCGGGCCAGGTGCCCGGGTGCTGGCCCTCGACGCGCGGGGCAGGACCTTCGACCAGTCGCTCGCGCGCGAGCTCGCCGGCGAGCGGCAGCTGGTGCTCCTGGCCGGCCGCTACGCGGGCTTCGACGACCGGATCTTCGCGCTCACCGGTGCGGAGCCGCTCTCGATCGGAGACTATGTGCTCGCAGGGGGAGAGCTGGCGGCTTTGGTGGTGACCGAGGCGGTGACGCGGCTGGTCCCGGGGGTCGTGGGGAACCCGGTGTCCGCGGCCGAGGATTCCTTTTCCGTGGGGGGCCTGGAGCACCCGCTGTACACCCGCCCGCGCGAGTTCCGCGGGCTCGCGGTGCCCGACGTGCTGCTCTCGGGCGACCACGCCGCGATCGCGCGCTGGCGCGCGCACGAGGCCGAGCGCGTGACGCGCGCGCGGCGTCCCGACCTTCTTGTTTCGAATGGAGTGAAGCGATGAGACGGTTCAGCGAGATCGAGGCTCCGGAGCGCCCGGACGTGCCGGACTTCCGGCCGGGCGACACAGTGCGGGTGCACGTGCGCATCGTCGAAGGCGACAAGGAGCGCGTCCAGGTGTTCGAGGGCGTGGTGCTGCAGCGCCGGCGCGGCGGCGCGTCGTCGAGCTTCGTGGTGCGCAAGGTGTCGTACGGCGTCGGCGTCGAGCGCATCTTTCCGCTCCACTCGCCGGCGATCGCCCGCATCGAGCTGAAGGCGCGCGGCCGCGTGCGGCGCTCGCGCCTCACCTACCTGCGCGATCTCTCCGGCAAGGCGGCGCGCATCAAGGAGCAGGAGGCGTTCGCCAGCCAGAGCGCCGCCGGGACCGAGCCGGCCGCCAAGGAAGAGACTCCGCCGGACGCATGAGGATCCACGGGATCCACCTTCGCGGCCTTTCGGCACCGGCGGGGGATCATCCGCTCGCGCTCGACCCCGGCTACACGGTCGTGCGCCTCTCCGATGCGAAGGCAGCGCGCGGCTTCATCGAGCTGATCGAGGCGCTGCTCTATCCGTCCAGCGACGACGTCGCCGCGCGCGACGCGCGCGGCCGCGCGGTGCTCTCGCTCGCGCTCCGCAGCGATGCCTACGTGATCGCCGCCGACTTCGCCCGGCAGCGCATCAGCCTCGGCCGCCAGGACGCGCGCGACGGTGGCTACCAGGCGCTCTCGAGCGATCCGCGCGAGATCGAGGACTACGCGCTCGCGGTGGGCCTGCCTTCGCCCGAGGACTTCCGCCGGCTGCAGCTCTGCGGCCTGGGTGCGCAGGGCGACGACCTGCTGCCGATGCGGCGGCCCGCCCCTGTCCCTGCGCCGGCGCCGCCGGCTCCTGCGCCGGCGGCGCCGGTGAATGACCGCGCTGCAGAGCGCGCGCGGCTCCTCGCCGATCACGAGCAGCAGGTGCTGGCGCTCGCCCACGAGCGCGCCAGGCGCGAGGCCGCACTCGAGCAGGCGCTGGCCGCGGCGCGCTCGGGCCGCGTGCGCAGCGAGGAGCGCATCCACGAGCTGCGCCAGCTGGAGGCGGAGCTCGCCCAGCTCGAGCGAGAGCACAAGGCCACTCTGGTGGAGCTCGAGAAGAACGCGGCGCTCGGCGACGTGGTCGAGGACTTCGACGCGCGCATCGCCCATTTCCGCGCGCTGATGGCGAGCCGCGACGGCGAGCGCGTGGCGATCGACGAGACCCGCGCCGAGGTGCTGGCCGAGCGCACGCGGCTGCGCGCCGCGCCGAGGCGTCAGCTGGTGCCGATCGCGCTGGGCCTGGTGCTCGGCGTCGCAGGCGCCGTCGCGGGAGCCGTGGGCTACCCGCTCGCGTACGCCTTCGCGGGCCTCGGCTTGCTGGCGCTCTTGATCGCGCTCGGCCTGGCGCGCGCCGCGCGCAGTCAGCTGGCGCGCTCCGAGGCGCTGCTCGCCGCGCTGCGGGTGCGCGAGCGCGGCTCGGAGCGCCGTTTCGAGACCGAGGGCTCCCAGATCCGCGGTCTGCTCGTGTCGCTCGGGCTCGACTCGGTCGACGCGCTGGGCGCGGCGGCGGGGCGCTACGGCGAGCTGCTGGAGCGCGCGGAGGTCGAGAAGCGGCGGCTCGCCGAGCTGATGCTGCGCCACCCGGCCGGCGCGCGCGAAGAACTCGTGGCACTCGAGCGCGAGCGCGGCCGGAGCGAGGCGGTCGCCGCGGTGCGAGCCGCCCGGGATGCGCTGCTGGCCCTTCCCGCCGAGATCGCGATGCCCGTGCTGCCCCCGTCCGAGGATCGCATGGGCACCCGACCCATGCTCCCCGATGATCGCATGGGCACCCGACCCATGCTCCCCGATGATCGCATGGGCACCCCACCCATGCTCCCGGAGGACTCCGAAGAAGGCGAGGAGACCCCGCGCGACCCGCTGCCTGCTCCGGTGCCCGCGGAGCCGCCTCGACGCCCGGTCGAGCCCACGCTCTGGATCGAGGCTGCGGCGCGCGTGGTGGGTCGGAGCGAGGGAGACGTGCGCGCGCGCTTCGCGCCCGCGGTGTCGGTCTATCTGCGCGCGCTCTCCGGGGGCACCTTCACCAGCGTGCGCCGCGGCGAAGACGGCGCGTGGGTGCTGCGCGGCGCCGCGCGGGACGAGCAGCCGTTCTCGGCGCTGCCCGACCGCGAGCAGGCGCTGGTGTGCCTGGTGTTCCAGCTGGCCCTGCTCGAGGCGCTGGCGAGCGAGCGGCGCGTCCCGCTCCTCGTCGGGCCCGACCTGCCGATCCGCGGCGACGCCGAGGCGCGCGCGCTCGGGCGCGCGCTGAAGCGCTTGTCGGCGGTGGTGCAGGTGGTGCAGGCGACCGCCGGCGACGCGCCGTTCGCCGAGCACGCGGCCAAGTGCCTCGCCCTCTAGCGCTTCGCCGCTACTCGAGCGAGAAGGCGTCGCGGTAGTGCACGAGCTCGGGCGGCTCGCGGCTGGCGTCGATCGCGATCACGTCGAAGCGGATGCGCGCCGCGCGCGGCAGCGTGCCGCGCGCCAGCAGCTCCGCCGCGGCGGCGGCGATGCGCCGGCGCTTGCGCGCATCGACCGACTCGGCGGCGCTGCCGAAGCGTCCGCCGCGGCGCAGCCGCACCTCGACGAACACCAGCGCGCCGCGGTCGAGCGCCACGAGGTCGAGCTCCGCGTAGCGGAGGTGCACGTTGCGCGCGAGGATGCGCCAGCCCTGCGCCGACAGATGCCGTTCGGCCAGATCCTCGCCGCGGCGGCCTGCCGCGCGCGTGTCGCGACCCATTCCCGGAGCCTCTCGCCCTGGGGTGAGGCGCGATGACGGCCCCGACCTTAGGTGACGGAGGCGCGGCCGTCTACCTGGTCGCGACGCCGATCGGGAACCTGGAGGACCTGTCGCCGCGCGCGCTGCGCGTGCTGCGCGGCGTTGCAGCGATCGCGTGCGAGGACACGCGCCACACCGCGCTGTTGTGCCGGCACTTCGGCATCGACACGCCGCGCGTGTCGCTGCACGCGCACAACGAGGCGAGGCGCCTTCCCGAGCTGCTGGCGCGGCTCGCCCGCGGCGAGTCGATCGCGCTGGTCTCCGATGCAGGGACGCCGCTGGTCTCCGACCCCGGCGAGCGGCTGGTGCGCGCGGCGATCGAGGCCGGCGTGGCGGTGGTGCCGGTGCCCGGGCCCGCGGCGCTGCTCGCGGCGCTGGTCGCGAGCGGGTTCGCGACCCGCCCGTTCGCCTTCGCCGGCTTCCTCTCCCGTCGGGGCGTGGAGCGCGCCCGCGAGCTCGCCGCGCTCGCCGCCTTCCCGGGGACGCTCGTGCTGTACGAAGCGCCCAACCGCGCCAACGCCACGCTGGCCGACCTGTGCGCCGTGCTGGGGCCGCGCCGGGTGGCGCTCGCTCGCGAGCTCACCAAGCGACACGAATCGGTGTTACGCGGGGTGCTGGGCGAGCTCGAGCTCGGCGAGCTGCGCGGCGAGCTCACGATCGTGGTGGAGGGTCCGGGCGAGCCTGCGGCGCGCCCGGCCGCGGCCGACGCGGAGGTCGACGCCGAGCTCGCCCGCCTGCTCGACGCGGGGAGCTCGGCGCGCGACGCCGCGCGCGAGCTCGCGCAGCGCTTCGGCCTCTCGCGGCGCGACGCCTACGCCCGCGTGCTGGCGCGGACCCGCGGCTAGGGCGGCTCGATCCCGACCAGCCGACCGGCCTCGCGCTCGTCGATCACGTGCACGCCGAGCTCCCGCGCCTTCTCCAGCTTCGAGCCCGCGTTCTCGCCCGCGAGCAGGAAGTCCGTCTTCTTCGACACCGAGCCGGCGACCTTGGCGCCCGCCGCCTCGAGCCGCGCCTTCCAGTCGGAGCGTGGCTCCGCGAGCGTGCCGGTGATGACGATGGTCTTTCCGGCGAGCGCCTCGCTGCGCGCGTGCGCGACGGCCGGCCTGCTCTCGACCCGGAGCCGCGCCAGCAGGCGGTCCCACTCGGCGCGGTTCTCCGGGTCGTCGAACCAGAGCCGGACCGTCTCCGCGATGGTCGGGCCGATCTCGTCGACGGCCTCGAGCTGCTCCGCCGTGGCGCCGGCGAGCCCGGCGAGGTCCGGGAACGCGCGCGCCAGCACCGCGGCCACCCGCTCGCCCACGTGCGGGATGCCCAGCGCGTAGATCAGCCGCGCGGCGGACACGCGCTGCGCCTTCGCGATTGCTGCGACCACGTTCTGCGCGGACTTCTCGCCCATGCGTTCGAGCTCCGCCAGGCGCGCGGCGTCGAGCGAGAAGAAGTCGGAGGGATGCGCGACCAGCTTCGCGTCGATCAGCTGGTCGACGAGCTTCTCGCCCAGGCCCTCGATGTCGAGCGCGTGGCGGCTGGCGAAGTGGCGCAGCCGCTCGCGCAGCTTCGCCGGGCAGCGCCGGTTGGGGCAGCGCAGCGCGACTTCGCCCTCGGCCCGGACGACGGCGCTGCCGCAGACCGGGCAGGCGTCGGGCAGGCGAAACTTTTCGGTGTCGGGCGGCCGCGCGTCCAGGACCACCTTCACCACCTTCGGGATCACGTCACCCGCACGCTCGACGAAGACGGTGTCGCCCACGCGCACGTCGAGCCGCTCGATCTCGTCCTGGTTGTGCAGCGTCGCGTGCTCGACCGTGACCCCGCCGATCTGCACCGGCTCGAGCACCGCCACGGGCGTGAGCGTCCCGGTGCGCCCGACGGAGACCTCGATCCCGCGCACGCGCGTGGTCTGCTGCCGCGGCGGGAACTTGTAGGCGACCGCCCAGCGCGGCGAGCGGTTCAAGGTGCCCAGCCGCCGCTGCAGCGCGAAGTCGTCGACCTTGATCACGCTGCCGTCGACCTCGTAGCGCAGCCCGTCGCGGTCGCGCTGCAGCGCCTCGTGGAACGCGATCGCGCCGGCGATGTCGACTCCGGACGCGCGCTGCGTGTCGACGCGGAAGCCGAGCTCGCGCAGCTTCGCGATGAGCTCGCTCTGCGTCTTCGCGCCGAGCGCCTCGTCGCCGCGGCCGATGCCGTAGACGAAGAACTCGAGCGGCCGCGCGGCGGCCACCTTGGGGTCGAGCTGGCGCAGCGTGCCCGCGGTCGAGTTGCGCGGGTTCGCGTACAGCTCGAGCCCCTGCTCGGCGCGCTCGGCGTTCCACTTGCGGAACGCCGCGATCGGCATCAGCACCTCGCCGCGCACCTCGAGCAGCTCCGGCGGCTCGGCGGCCTGCAGCCGCGGCGGGACCGAGCGCACGGTGCGGAGGTTGTGGCTGATGTCCTCGCCGGTGCGGCCGTCTCCGCGCGTCGAGCCCGAGCCGAACACGCCGCGCTCGTAGACCAGCTCCACCGCCACGCCGTCGTACTTGGGCTCGGCCGTGTAGGCGAGACCGCCCGTGTGCGCGAGGTACTTCCGCACGCGGGCGTCGAACGCCAGCACCTCCTCGTGGCTCGTGGTGTTGTCGAGCGAGAGCATCGGGATGCCGTGCTCCACGGTGCGCAGGCTCGCGACCCGCTCGCCGCCGACCCGCTGCGTGGGCGAATCGGGCGTCACCCATTCGGGGTGCCGGGCCTCGATCTCGCGCGCCTCGCGGAAGAGGGCGTCGTAGTCCGCGTCCGAGATCAGCGGGTCGTCCAGGACGAAGTAGCGGTGGTTGTGCAGCTCGAGCTGCGCCCGCAGCTCCAGCAGCCGCGCCTGCTGCCTGTCGTCTGCGGTCGCCACGGGCCGGATCATGCCATCCCCGCCCGCCCCTTTCCGTGGGTAGAAAAGGTTCACTCTTGGGTAAGCTCCTGCCGAAGAGGATCGGGATGGATGGCGATCCCTCGCTGGTGTCGGCTGGAGAACTTGGGGCGCTGCTCGCCGCGCTCGACCGCGGCGTGGTGCGCGTCGCCGAGGGCCGCGTCGCTGCCGCCAACGCGGCGTTCGGCCGGCTGGTGGGGCTTCCCCCTGCCGAGCTGGCGGGGCGCGCCGTCGCCGAGCTGTTCGCGGACGTGGGCGACCGCCCGGTCGAAGAGCTCCAGGGCGGCGACGGCTTCGCGCTGCGCGAGCTGTCCGGGCGGCTCCGGCCGATCTCCCTGGCGCGGGTGTCGGATGCGCTCTGGCTGGTGCTCGACCGCGAGCGCGAGAGCCGGCTCGCGCGCGAGGTGTGGCGGCTGGCCAGCGAGAAGCGCGCCCAGCCGGCCGGCTCCGGCGACACGACCCTGGGCGGGGAGCAGGTCGGCATGATCGAGCACGAGATCCGCACCGCCGTGACCGCCGTGCGGGGCTACTTGCGCTGGCTCGGCAGCGAGCGCGACCGGCTGCTAGAGCCGGGTCACTGGAGCTTCGTGCGCGAGGCGCGCCGCGCGGTCGAACGCATCGGCCCGCTGCTCGACAACCTGCTCGAGCTGGCGCGCAGCGGCGAGGCGCTGCCGAGCGGCCGCAAGACGCTGCGCCTGCGCGACGTGCTCGAGCTGGCCGAGCGGACCGCCCGCCCGCTGCTGGCGGACCGCGGCGTGAAGCTGGTGTTCGAGCTGGCGGCCGCGCCCGACGAGCTGTGTGGCGACCCCGAACGCCTGGAGCAGGTGTTCGTCAACCTGTTCGCGAACGCGGCCGCGTTCTCGCCCGAGGGCGGGCGCGTGCAGGTCGCTTCGGACCTGGCCGAGCTCGGCGACGGCGCGGTGCTCCAGGTCGCCATTCGCGACCAGGGCCCGGGCATCCCGCGCGCCGACGCGGAGCGCATCTTCCGCCCGTTCGTGCGCGGCCCGCGCGCGCCGGGCTCGAGCTCGGCCGGAGTGGGGCTGGGGCTCGCGATCTGCCAGCGCATCGTGACCGCGCACGGCGGCCGCATCGAAGCAGTGCCGGACCAGGGGTACGGCCTCTTCCGCGTCAGCCTGCCGGGCAAGAGGACGGAGAGGGAGCCATGAAGCGATCCGGGGTGCCGCGCACGGTGCCGCAGCGCAAGACCATCCTGGTCGTCGACGACGCCGAAGTGATCCGCACCTACTTGAAGAATCTCCTGCCCATGAAGGGGTACGACGTGCTCCTGGCGGAGGACGGGCTCAAGGCCATGGAGCTCTTGAACGGCGGCGCCCGACCCGACGTAGTCGTGCTCGACGTGATGATGCCGGGCATCGACGGGATCGAGGCGCTGCGCAAGATCAAGCAGCTCCTGCCCGAGGTGCCGGTGATCATGCTGTCCGTCGTCGGCAAGGCGGGCACCGTGGTCGACGCGATGAACCTCGGGGCGGCCGACTACATCAACAAGCCCTTCGAGGAGGAAGAGCTCGAGATCGCGCTCAAGAAGGTGCTCGAGATCGAGACCCTGAAGGGCGAGCGCGAGGACCTGCGCGAGCGGCTGCGCGAGCACGAGGCGCGCGAGCGGACCTCGTCGCTGTGGGCGTCGGCCAAGATGGCGCGCATCAAGGAGATCCTGGAGCAGGTCTCCGACGCCGACGTGACCATCCTGATCCACGGCGAGAGCGGCGTGGGCAAGGAGGTCGTCGCGCGCACCACGCACGACCTCTCGAACCGGCGCGAGAACCGCTTCGTCAAGGTGAACTGCGCGGCGTTGCCCGAGGAGCTGCTCGAGAGCGAGCTCTTCGGCTACGAGCGCGGAGCATTCACCGGCGCTTCGTCCCGGAAGGCCGGCAAGTTCGAGGTCGCGAGCGGCGGCACCATGTTCCTCGACGAGATCGGGGAGATGAGCCCGAAGCTACAGGCGAAGCTGCTGCAGGTGCTGCAGGACGGCGAGTTCTCCCGGCTGGGCGGCGACACCGACGTGCACGTCGACGTGCGCGTGCTCGCTGCCACCAACCGCAACCTCGAGGAGATGGTGCGCAAGGGCGCATTCCGGGAAGACCTGTACTACCGGCTCAACGTGGTGAACGTCTGGATCCCCCCGCTGCGTGAACGCCGGGAAGAGATCCCGGTGCTGGTCGACCACTTCCGCCAGATGTACAGCGCGAAGTACGGCCGGGAGCTCGCGGCCATTTCTGACCGATTGATGCGCGGGTTCCTCGACTACAGCTGGCCCGGCAACGTGCGCGAGCTGGAGAACATGGTGAAGCGCATTGTCGTCCTACAGAGCGAGGATGCGATCGCGGAAGAGATCTTCGGGGCAGCCGCCTCTAAGGCACGGCTTGCGTCTGCGCAGGTCGCGAGCGCCCCGGTGCCGGCAGAGCCCGATCCGGCCGGCGACGGATCTCCCATCTCCCTGCGCGACATCGGCCGCAAGGCGGCTCGGGACGCCGAACGGGAGGCCCTCAAGCGGGTCCTCTACCAGACCAACTGGAACCGGAAGAAGGCGGCTCGGATCCTGGAGGTGTCCTACAAGACCCTCCTCCAGAAGATCAAGGAGACCGGCCTGGGGGAGTGATCGGCGGCGTTTCTTCGCGGAAAAATCGCTCGATAGTCGCGCTCTTCCCGTAATATGTAGGCCGCTTCCCACCTCCCCCCTCCGCTGCGTTCCGGGGCCATCGTCGGGCCTTGGCACGCTTGTGGCATGATGTCCGCGCCAGCCGACCCCCGGCATGACCGCCGCGGTGTACCTGCGCGTCGGCGATCGCGAGCGCGCGCAGCGCCGAGCACGACGAGGGTGATCCGATGACCGCGAGAGACGTGCGCAGCGAAGCCGGCGTAAGCCTCGGCGAGCTCTACGGAAGCTTCCGGCGCCGACGCGCCTGGTTCCTGATCCCCACGATCGTAGGGACGGTGCTTTCGGGTGTGCTTGCGCTGGCGCTTCCGCCCACCTACGAGGCGACCGCGACCGTGACGGTCGAGCCGCAGGTCATCCCCGAGATCCTCGCCACCAACACGATCAACGCGAAGACCGAGACGCGCTACGAGAACTTGAAGCTGCAGTTGCTCGCCCGCGACAGCCTGTCCTCGATCATCAGCGACCTGAAGCTGTTCGAGGGGTCCACCAAGTCGCGCGAGGACCAGGTCGAGGAGCTGCGCAAGCGCATCACGATCGAGCCGCTGCCGCCCGCGATCGTCGACCCGCGCAAGCCGATCGAGCTGAACTCGTTCTCGATCGCCTTCCGCGACCGCAGCCCGAAGATCGCCGCCGAAGGCGCGAACCGGCTGGCGCGCGATTTCATCTCCGCGAACCTGCGCGACCGCACCAGCCTGGCCGAGGGCACCACCGAGTTCTTCGACCAGCAGCTGCAGAAGGCGCGCACCGACCTCGCCGACACCGCGCGCCAGATCAGCGACTACAAGGAGAACTACCAGGGCGAGCTGCCCGAGCAGCTCCAGCTCAACCGCGATCGGCTGGAGCGCAACCGGCTCGACCTCGCGACCGCGGAGTCGAAGGCCGAGGCCGCCAAGGACCAGGTCCGGCTGATCACGCAGCAGATCCAGGACATGCACACCGCCGCAGCGAGCGACGCGACCGACCCGTCGCTGCGCAAGCGCACGCTCGAGCTCGAGCTGAACAAGCTCCTGGCCGAGGGCAAGACCGAGAAGTACCCCGACGTGGTGCAGACGCGCGCCGAGATGGCCAAGCTCGACGACCTGATCGAGGCGCAGAAGAACGACCCCGCGCCGGCCTCGCGCGAAGAGATGACGATGCGCGACAAGCTGCGCGACTACGAGGTCGACGCCAGCGTGTACGCGGGCGACATCGAGCGGCTGAAGGCCGACATCGCCGAGTACGAGCAGCGGATCGAGAACACCCCGCGGCGCGCGGCCGAGCTCGACCACCTGGAGTCGCAGTACAAGAACACCACCGAGGCCATCCGCACGCTGCAGCTGAAGCAGGTCGACGCCGAGATCGGCCGCACGATCGAGACCAGCAGCAAGGGCGAGCGCTTCCGCGTGGTGGAGTCCGCCGAGCTGCCCGACTCGCCGATCAAGCCGAACCGCCCGGTGTGGTTCGTCGCCGGCGTGGTGCTCGGGATGATGCTCGGCGTGGGGCTCCTGGTCGTGCGCGAGATGAGCGACCAGAGCTTCCACAGCGTGATGGACCTGCAGAACGTGCTCGGCCTGCCCGTGCTCGCGGCGGTGCCCGAGCTCGCCGCCAAGGCGGCCGCGCCCCCGCGCCGCTTCCGGCTGCTGCCGAAGTTCGGAGCCTCGCGTGTATAACCGCTTCTTCGGGCTCGACTCGGAACCGTTCCGCGTGAACCCGGATCCGCGCTTCCTGTACATGTCCGAGAGCCACGCCGAGGCGCTCGCGACGCTCGTCTACGCGGTGCAGGAGCACAAGGGCTTCATCACCCTGACCGGCGAGGTCGGCACCGGCAAGACCACGATCCTGAACGCGCTGCTGCAGAAGCTCGGCCCCACGGTGCAGACCGCGTACATCTTCAACACGTCGCTCACCACCGAAGACCTGTTCGCGGCGCTGTTCGAGGAGCTCGAGCTGCCCTGGCCGCAGCCCTTCCGCAAGACGGCCGCGCTGTCGACGCTGAACCACCATCTGATCGAGCGGCTCACCAACGGGCTGCAGACGCTCCTGATCGTCGACGAGGCGCAGAATCTCTCCGGCGAGATGCTCGAGGAGATCCGCATGCTCTCCAACCTCGAGACCCCGGAGCGCAAGCTGCTGCAGATCATGCTCGTCGGTCAGCCGGAGCTCGCGGACAAGCTGTCGCAGCCGGCGCTGCGGCAGCTGCGCCAGCGCGTCGAGCTGCGTCACGCGATCCGCCCGCTGCAGCCCGACGAGACCGCCTCGTACATCCGCGAGCGCCTGCTCGTCGCCGGGCACGCGAAGGGCGACCTCTTCACCGGCGCCGCGGAGCGCGCGGTGCACCGCTTCGCGCGCGGCATCCCGCGCGTGATCAACGTGCTCTGCGACAACGCGCTGATCGCGGCGTTCTCGCGCGACGCCGCGCAGGTGTCGGCGAAGCTGGTCGAGGAAGTGGCATCCGAGCTCGGGTTGTCCGCAGGCCCGGGCGGTCCGCATTTCGTTCGCGAGCGCAGCACGGCCGAGCCAAGGGCTCGGCGCCGCTGGCTCGGCCGCCTCTGGCGAAGGGGCGACGCGAGCTCGCGGCCGGAGCTGTAGCCAGGAGGTCCGAGGGCAATGGGAAAGATCCACGACGCGCTCCAGCGCGCTGAAGCGATGCGCCGCGGCAGTGAGGCCTCGAGCGTCGCAGAGCTCACCGCGGCGGACATCGCGATCCCCGTGCCGGAGAAGCCGGCGCGGCTGGGCTGGCGCGCGCGACGCAAGGCGAAGGCGACGGCCGCGAAGGCCGCGAAGGCCGCCCGCGCGGGCACGGTCGCGCGCAGCCGCGACAGCGTGCTGGTCGGCGCCGGCGACTCGCCCTGCAGCGAGGAGTACCGCACGCTGCGCGCCCGCATCCAGTCGCTGCGCCGCAGCCGCGAGATCCGCAGCATCGTGGTGAGCTCGTGCCGTCCCGGCGAGGGCAAGACCACCACCGCAGTGAACCTCGCGCTGTCGTTCGGCCTGGAGCGCGAGCAGGCGACGTGCCTGGTCGACGCCGACCTGCGCACGCCGCAGGTCCACCGCGCATTCCCGCCGTCGCTGGTGGGGCTGGCCGAGGTGCTCGAGGGCGACGCGAAGCTCGAGGAGGCGCTGATCGCGGTGCCGAACACCCGGCTGATGGTGCTTCCGGTGAAGGCGATGCCGACCGCGCCCTCGGAGCTCCTGTCCGCGCGTGCGATGACGGAGCTCGTCGCCGAGCTGCACACGCGCTTCAACACCGTGATCATCGACGCGCCGCCGGTGCTGGGCCTGCCCGATACGGTGACGCTCGTCGACCACTGCGACGCGGCGCTGTTCGTGGTCGGCGCCGGGCGCTCGCCGCGCGAAGACGTCGAGTCGGCGCTCGAGCGGCTCGACGCCAACAAGGTGATCGGCGTGGTGTTGAACCGCTGCGATCCGGCCGAGATCGGCTATCTCGGCGCCTACGGATACGGGAAGTCCTAGCGAGGCCGGCGGCCCGGGACGAAGCGGCGATGGCGATCTTCGCAGCAATCCTCGTCGTGCCCTGGGTCATGGCGCTGGTGCTGACCCCGGCGACGATCCGCTTCGCGCGTCGCCACGGCCTGCTCGACCTGCCGAACGCGCGCAAGACGCACAAGGAGCCGGTCGCGATGCTCGGCGGCGTCGCCGTGTTCGCCTCGGTCGTGATCGGCATCGGCGCGCTGTTGCCGTTCGTGCCGCAGCTGCGCGAGCTGGCGCTCGGTGAGGGATCGCTCGGTGCGCTCGCGCTGGGCTGTGCGCTGATGGTGGCGCTCGGCCTGTGGGACGACCTGTACGACATGTCCGCGCTGCACAAGGCGGCGTGGCAGGTCGGGATCGCCGCGCTGACGTTCGCGATGGGCTTCCAGGTCGGGCCGATCGAGCTGCCGTTCGGGTTCATGCTGGTCGATTCCCCGCCAGTGTCGTTCGCGGTCACGATCGCGTGGATCGTGGTGGTCGCGAACGCGTTCAACCTGATCGACGGGATGGACGGGCTCGCCTCGGGCGTCTCGCTGGTGACGGCGCTGACCGTGTTCCTGCTCGCGAACCAGAACGGCGCGACCGTGCCCGTGGTCGCAGCGCTGGCGCTGTCCGGGGCGCTGGCCGGGTTCCTGCGCTTCAACCTGCCCCCCGCGCGGATCTTCCTCGGCGACGCGGGGGCGCTCTCGATCGGCTATCTGACCGCGGTGCTGGCACTGGCCTCGTACCAGAAGGCGCCTGCGGCGGTGGCGTTGATCGTGCCGTTGCTCGTGCTCGGCCTGCCGCTGCTGGACACCTCGCTCGCGGTGATCCGCCGCGGCCTCTCGCATCTCTCGGCGCACGGCGCGCGCGGGCTCACCGTGCGCGAGCTCTTTGCTGCAGTCACGACCGCCGACCGCGGCCACCTGCACGACCTCCTGCTGCGCAACGGGCTCTCGGTGCGCGAGTCGCTGGTGGTGCTCTACGCGCTCTGCATCGCGTTGGCGTCGCTGGGCCTCGAGACGCGGGCGATGAGCACCGAGCTGCGCTTCGGGCTGGTCGGAGCGCTGCTGGTGTCGGGGTATGCCGCGCTGCGCGCGCTCGAGCGCCGGGCCGCGCGTCGGGAGGCCCGGGCCGCGCTCGCAGCGAGCGGCCAGCAGCCGGAGCTCGCGTCGAGCTCGCACCGGGCGGCGGGCTGAGACGTGGGCGCGACCAACCTCTTCGACTACATCCAGATCCCCTACGGAGGGCTCGCGGTGGTGACGCTCGGGCTGCTGTTGTGGCGGCCGGTGGCGGGCATCCTGCTCCTGATCGCGATCTTCCCGATGGACCCGTACTCGCCGCGGCTGCCCGTTCCCGGCATCAACACCGAGACCTTCCTGCTCGGCCTCGCGTTCGCCGTGACGACGCTGCGCTTCGGCGCGCGCCTGCCGCCGCTGCGCTACTCGGGCCCGGTGCTGGCGTTCATCGGCATGACGGGCATCGCCTTCGCGCTGGCCATTCCCTGGGCGCGCAATCTCGAGCTGGTGAACAACGGCGGCTCGGCGGTGTGGTTCATCTTCAAGTTCTGGAAGAGCATCACCTTCAGCTCCGCATTCTTCTTCGCGACCTACTGGTGGTTCTCGCGGCCCCGGGACCGCCGCTGGCTGCTCGAGGCGCTCTCGATCGGCGTGTTCATCTCCTGCCTGGCCGGGTTCGCCGATTTCCTGCTCGGCATCACGGTGACCACCGAGGAGGGCCGCGCGTCGGGGCTGCAGGGCGACCCGAACGCGATGGCCGAGGCGATCGGCTCGATGATGTTCGTCTCGCTCTACCTCGCGCTCTACGTGCGGGAGCTCCCGCTCTACCGCCGGCTCTTCCACGCGGGCGTGTACCTGTTCGCCTTCGGGATGGTGGTGCTGTCGTACTCGCGCGGGAACTGGATCGCCCTGGTCGTCGCGCACGCGGTGTTCTGCCTGCTGTTCTCGCGGCTCCTGCTCGTCGCGGGCGCGGTGGCGCTGCTGCTGGTGGCGACCGTCGGCTACCCGCTCCTGCCCAAGCCGATCCGCGAGCGCATCGAGGTCACCACCCAGGCGAGCAACGCGGTCTACCGCGTGCCCTGGTCGGTCGGCCTGGAGTCGTCGACCGCGACGCGCGTGGTGTTCACCAAGATCGGCATCGACATGCTCAAGCACTCGCCGATCTGGGGGAACGGGCTGAACGCCTTCTTCTTCCGCACCCGCGAGTTCGGCGCGAAGTACGGCATCCTCGAGTACAAGGACCCGCACAACTTCGTGATCAAGGTCGCCGCGGAAGCCGGGATGATCGGATTGGGGACGCTCGCCTGGCTGATCTGGGCCGTGTTCCGCTGCGGCCGGCGGCTGTGGCGCTCCGACTCGCCCGAATGGCGGCTGGGCGGGATCCTGCTCGCCAGCGGGACGCACGTCTTGGTCGCGTCGCTCTCGACCGACTCGTTCCTCTACGCGAAGCAGATCTCGGCGTACTTCTGGATCCTGTACGCGATGTCGGCACGCGCCTACGTCGAGCGGTACGCCTCGGCCGAGGTGCCCGTGCTCGCCGAGGCCGGCGCCAGGTGGCGCAGGTTCTCCCAGAGGACCGTCGCCGCGGCGTCCCATCCGTAGTGCGTGCGGATCAGGAGACGCCCCGCTGCGCCGAGCGCGCGGCGCCGGGCTGGATCGTCCAGCAGCGCGAGCGCGGCGCGCGCGATCTCCTGCGCGCCGTCCGCGACCAGCGCATGGATGCCCGGCTCGAGCCGGTCGAAGCCCTCGCAGGTGACCCGGCTCGCGACCATCGCCTTCCCCATCGCGAGGCCCGCCTGCAGCTTGTTCTTCATGCCGGTGCCGAAGCGCAGCGGGCTCACGATCACGGTCGCGCGCGCGAGGTGCGGGCGCACGTCGGGCACGAAGCCGGTCACCACGACGCGCCGGCCGTCCTGCAGCGCGCGCAGGCCCTCCGGCGGGTCGGGGCCCACCACGATCGCACGCGCGTCGGGGCGGGCGCGCCAGACGAGCGGCATGATGTCGCGCACCAGATGGAGCGCGGCATCGGCATTCGGCGGGAAGGCGAGGTTCCCGAAGAACAGGAGGTCGGCCGGGGCCTCGACCGCGCCCGGCACCTGGTCTGCGGAGAAGTAGTCGGCGTCTCCGCCGTCGATCACGTTCGCGATCGGTGCGCCAGGCACTCGCTGCGACAGGATCGCGATGTCCGCGCTCGAGTTCAGCACCGCGCGGCCGACGCGCCGCAGCGCCCGCCGTTCGAAACGCCGCAGCGGGACGAGCGCCGCGCGCAGCTTCCAGCGCTCCCAGCTGCCGAGCGTCTCGTCGAGCGCGAGCCGCCGCTCGGTCGCCAGCACCGGCGCGTCGACCAGGTCCCACACGGTCGAGCGCCACAGCTCGCGCGGCACGTACTGCAGGGTGTCGCGCTCCCAGCAGTAGAACACCACCGGCGCGTGCTCGCGCACCAGCGCGCGCGCGTGGGCGTGCGCGCCGGCGAGCGCCGCAGGGTCGCGGAAGCGCTGGTCGAACAGCGGGCGCGCGCTGACCAGGGTCATCAGCTTCGCCAAGGCCGACACTTCCGTGCGACGGTGGAAGGCGGTCGCGCTGGCGAACACCTCGCGCAGGCCCGGGTGCTCGCGGAAGCGCTCCCACTCCTCGGGCGACTGCGGCACCACCGCGAGACAGTGCACCCGCGTGCGCGCCGCGATCCGCTTCAGCAGCTGGAAGGGGCGGGGCGTCCCGGCCTCGGGCGGAATCGGGAAGGTGCTTCCGATCACCGCGACGACGGCCGGCCCGGCCTCGCGCCCGCTCGGCTCCACGCTTCGCGCCCTCCCTCACCCCGAGAGACGGCGAACGTCGCGGCGCCGCCCGCGGGCGTCAAGTCGCGCGCCCCCCGGGAGCCGCGGGCATGAGCGAGCGGCGCGCGCTGTCGGTCCGCATGATCGACCTGCTGCGGCGCACGCTGCGCGCGGTGCTGGACGAGACCCAGCGCACGCGCCGCGAGATCGTCGCGCCCGAGAGCCGGGCGCGGAGCGAGCGGCCGATCTTCGTCGTCGGGGTACACCGTTCGGGGACGACGCTGGTGCGGCTCATCCTCGACAGCCACTCCCGGATCGCCTGCCCGCCGGAGTCGTTCTTCCTGCTTCCCGCCACGCGCCTGCTGGCCGATCCCAAGGCGATGGAGGGCCTCTTGGCGATGGGGTTCCAGCCCGAGCACGTGGTGGAGCGGATGCGCGAGCACGCCGCCTACTTCTTCGAGATGTACGCCGCCAGCCACGGCAAGCCGCGCTGGGCGGACAAGACCCCGTCCTACGTCGACTGTCTCGACGCGATCGACCGGCTGTTCCCGGCGGCGCAGTACGTGTTCGTGTACCGCCACGGGCTCGACTCCGCCCGCTCGATCGCGCAGATCCCGGACATCCCCGAGGCCGAGCCGCACGTCGCCGCCTGCGGGGGCGACCGCTTCGCGGGAGCGGCGCGCTACTGGGCGACACAGTGTGGTGTCATGCGCGCGTTCGCCGCGCGCCATCACCCGCAGCTGTTCGAGCTGTTCTACGAGAAGCTGGTGGCCGAGCCGGAGGCCCAGGCGCGCGCGCTGTTCGAGTTCCTGGGCGAGCCGTGGGAGCCGGGCGTGCTCGCCTTCCACGAGAAGCCGCACGACCGCTGGGCCGGGCACCAGGACATCAAGGCAGTGGCGTCGCGCGGCTTCGAGCCCAACGTGGGCGGCTGGCGCGGCGATCCGCCCGAGCGGGTGCGCGCGATGCTCGAGCAGGCGGCGGAGCGGCTGCGCGAGCTGGGCTACGACGACGCGGGCGCGCGGCCGTAGTCGTCCTCGAGCCTGACCACGTCGTCGATCTCCGGGCTCGACACCTCGCACAGCTCGCAGTCCGACACCGCCTCGAAGCGGTGGCGCCGCCCGGGATGGATCCGCCGGCTGGCGCCCGGCCCGAGGTCGACCACCTCGAGCTGGCCGCTGTCGTTCTCGAGCGTGAGCCGCAGGATGCCGCGCAGCACGTAGATCGCCTCGTCCTTCTTCCGGTGCAGCTGCAGCGAGAGCCGCCGTCCTGCCCGAATGGCCAGGATCTTTCCGAGATAGCGGGGGGTCTCGGCCCAGATCTCCTCGTGTCCCCAAGGCTTTTCGACCCGCCGCGACATGGGCCGAGCGTAACACGATGGTGGCTCACCAGGAATCGCGGCCGAGCTGCGCCGAGACTGCCGGTCCACTGCCTGAGAGTAGGGCGCCACCCCTTTTCCCACCGGCACTACCTAGACACGCAGGACCATCACCCATCCGGCGGCGGCAGGTGTGGGGGTATAATTGGCATGCTTCCCGCAGGGTCGGTCGTCGCGCACCCGCCACCCCACCTGCAACGACCTACCTCCAAGCCTGGGAACCCCCTCCCATGAAATCCGTAGCCCGAGTCCTGATCGTCGACGACGACCCGAGCGCGCGCGAATGGCTGTCGGCCTTCCTGCGCGACCGCTCGCTCGCGCCGACCGCCGTCGGCTCGGGCGAGGAGGCGCTGGTCGAGGTGAGGCGGGCGCTGCCCGATGCGGCGACGCTCGATCTCGGGCTGCCGGGTATGAACGGCCTGGCGACGCTGCGCGCGCTGCGCGCGGCCGCGCCCGGGCTTCCAGTGGTGATCCTGTCGGGGGTCGGCGACACCCAGGCGATCGTCGAGGCGGTGCGGCTGGGCGCGGTCGATTTCCTGCGCAAGCCCTGTGAGAGCGAGGAGCTGGAGACGGCGCTCGACAAGGCGCTGGCGCGGTCGGCGCTCGAGGACGCGGGCGCGCCGGGCCGCTTCGGAGAGAACGCGCTCGGCGCGGGACTTCCGCCGCTCTTCGCCGGCCAGAGCCGCAAGATGCGCATGGCCGACGACATGATCGACCACGTCGCCGACACCGACATCACGGTGCTGATCCGGGGCGAGAGCGGGACCGGCAAGGAGCTGGTCGCGCGCACCCTCTGGTCGCGCTCGAACCGCTCGCGCCGCGCGTTCGTGAAGGTGAACTGCGCGGCGCTGCCGCACGAGCTGCTCGAGAGCGAGCTGTTCGGCTACGAGAAGGGCGCATTCACCGGCGCGCAGAAGCGCAAGCTGGGCAAGTTCGAGCTGGCCAACGGCGGCACGATCTTCCTCGACGAGATCTCGGAGATGCACCCGAGCCTGCAGGCGAAGCTGTTGCAGGTGCTGCAGGACGGGCAGTTCTCGCGCCTGGGCGGGCACGCCGACGTCGCGGTGGACGCGCGCGTGATCGCCGCGTCGAATCGCAACCTGGAGGCGGCGGTCCGAGACGGGAGCTTCCGCGAAGACCTGTTCTACCGGCTGAACGTCGTCAGCATCCAGCTGCCGCCGCTGCGCGAGCGGCGCGACGAGATCCCGTTGCTCGCCGACCACTTCCTCGACCGCTACGCCCGCGAGTACGGCAAGGACCCCAAGCCCTTGCCCGACGAGGTGCACGCCGCGTTCGCCGAGTACGACTTCCCCGGCAACATCCGCGAGCTCGAGAACCTGGTGAAGCGGATCGTGGTGCTGGGCACGGCGGAGCCGGTGCTCGCCGAGATCCGCGCCCGACCTGCCGCGCCGCGGGGCGAGGCCTGTCCGCTGGTGCGCGGCGAGCTCGAGCGCTTCCTCGCCGGCGCGAGCGAGCGCGTGAGCCTGAAGCGCGTCGCGCGCGAGGCCGCGCAGCTCGCCGAAGCGCGCCTGATCGCCAAGGTGCTCGAACGGACGCGGTGGAACCGCAAGGAAGCCGCCGCGATCCTGCAGATCAGCTACAAGGCGCTCCTCTACAAGATGCGGGACGCCGGTCTCTCGGACTCCGCCTAGCTCGAGCCAAGGAGAAGAACAGCGATGTCGTCGCGACCATCCCCCCGGACTGCCCTGTTGTCTGCGCTGCTCGCGCTCGGGCTCGGGGCCTGCAGCCAGACGCTGCGCGACCAGCCCAGCGTGCAGCAGCTGGAGGAGAGCGCGACCGCGGCCTCGGCGGAGTACGTGATCGGCGCCCAGGACGTGCTCCAGATCGACGTCTGGAAGGAGACCGAGCTCTCGCTGAACGGCGTCGAGGTGCGCCTGGACGGCAAGATCTCGGTGCCGCTGATCAACGACGTGCAGGCGGCCGGGCTGACGCCCACCCAGCTCAAGGACGAGATCACCGAGAAGTTGAAGGACTACGTGACCGAGCCGCAGGTGACGGTGATCGTGGCCCGGGTCGGCTCGAAGAACGTCTACATCCTGGGTGAGGTCACGCGCGAGGGTGCGGTGCCGATGCTGCCGCAGATGCGCGTGCTGGACGCGCTCGCGATCGCGGGCGGGTTCACGCCGTTCGCCGGCAAGAACCACATCAAGATCATCCGCGGGCACAGCGCGAATCCGGCCGAGTTCACGTTCGACTACGACCGCTTCGTCGACGGTGAAGACGTGGCGCAGAACATCCTGCTGCTTCCCGGAGACCAGATCATTGTCCCGCAAGAACGGCCGTTCTGGCGCTAGCCTCGCGCTCGTCGCGTTCTTGTGCTGCGCCGCGCCAGTGGCGCGCGCGGGCGAGACGACGCAGATCACCACCGATCTCACGGTCGAGAACGACTACGACTCGAACGTGCTCTACCAGGAGCACAACCCGCACGGCAGCGCGGTCACGATCGTGCGTCCCGAGATCCACATCGACAACCACGGGACGCTCGGACACGCCAACTTCGACGCCTGGCTGTCGGACCACACCTTCTGGAGCCAGAGCGAGCTCGACGGCACCGACCGCGGCGTGGGGGGCGACGTCGATCGCACCATCTTCCCGCGGCTCAGCATCTTCGGCAACGGCAGCTACCAGCGCATCGCGCCGCACTCCGAGATCCGCGGGCCCGAGACCGTCACCATCGTGAACCAGCCCGGCCAGCCCGGCGAGCCGGTGATCTCGCCGGGCCAGCTGATCGAGGGCGCTGTGCCGACCGCCGACGTCGGCCAGGGCCAGGCGGGCTTCCGCTACCTGTTGACGCCGCTCAGCAAGCTGTCGATCTCGGGCGGACCGTATTCGATCAACTACATCGGCACCACCGCCGCGCACTCGGGGCTGCGCGACCGCGACGGCTACTTCGCCGACCTGACGCTCGACCGCACGCTCTCGGCGAACGACGGGCTCTCGTTCTCGGTCGACGCCAACACCACCAACTTCTCGGACGTGGTGATCGGCAACGCCCCGATCCAGAACCCGATCGATCCGCACAGCATCCCGATCAGCAGCGGCGCGACCGAGAGCGACCTGTTGAGCTTCTCGGTGGGCTGGAACCGCACCTGGAACGAGCTGTGGACCACCAGCCTCTCGGTCGGCGGCCGCAGGCTCGAGAGCTCGACGACTGGCGCCTTCGAGCCGACCACGCGCATCGCTCCCAACCCCGGGAGCGGCCAGGTGAGCGCGTTCACCGACTTCGTGAAGACCGACACCGATGCGGTCGGCCCCGGCTGGATCGGCGGGCTGTCGGTGCAGCGGCTGTTCGCGCGCGGCGTGCTCGCCGCCAGCTACTCGCGGGAGACGCGCTCGACCAGCAGCGTCTCGGCGTCGAACGTCGACGTCGACGTCGTCTCGCTCACCTACAAGTGGCGCCTGGCGGAGTACGTGACCTTCACCACGACCGGCGGCTACGAGCACTACCAGTCGGCCGACAAGTTCCCCCAGTTCGCGCCGGCGACCTACGTGCCGGGCTCGTTCAATCCCATCACGGGCCCGGTGTATCTCTGCGGCGCGGGCACCCTGATCGAGAGCGGCTCGGGGCTGGGGAAGTCGGGCCAGTGCCAGATCGACACCAATTCGAAGCTGAAGAGCGAGCTGTGGACCGCCACCTCGCGGATCGACTGGCAGCTCCGCAAGCGCTTGTCCACCTTCGTCGTCCTCCGTTGGGTGAATCGGTCGGGGGATCCGCAGCTCTTTGGCAACCCGTACGACAAG
>Ga0318563_10000089_pt1 | contig 36300 bp, 57 predicted proteins | sample GRESIP066b5f19_FD_203689 | JGI IMG/M metagenome (GOLD analysis project Ga0318563, IMG submission 203689) | Tropical soil microbial communities from Luquillo Experimental Forest, Puerto Rico - GRE.SIPMG.066b5f19 | ecosystem: Environmental > Terrestrial > Soil > Tropical forest > Bulk soil... | reverse complement strand
TCTAATTGAAAAGTAAAGGTATTTTTTCAATAAATGACTAAACGCCAGTTTCTCGAGCTGTTAAACCTCAAGATTGAGCAAATTTTGGCGTATCTCCGATAAATGAACGTCCAAAAAGAATTAGAAAGATTGATCCAGGGAGAAGGCTTCAAACAACTACTGGGTCACGAATTAACAGACGAAGAAAAAGAAAAACTTCGTAAGTGGTTTAATGAACTAAGCCCAAAAGAGCTTGAGGAGGCTTTAAAATGGAAACCTCCTTATGGCAACAATTGATTTTACTCTCCCGGCTTTTTTGTTTCCGGCCGACCGGCTTTGCGCCAGCGATCGTAGCAGCGTTTGCATAAACCTTTACAGGTCGCCGGCCGCTCGCACTGCGAGCACTTCTTCCACCGGCTCATGGAAATTTGGAAACCAGTTCGGAATGATTTTCAGCCTGCAATGCGGCCACAAATTCATCCGCCAACTTCAGTGCAAAGGGAGCTTCACGCTCCGTCTGGGCGAACAGCTGCATGGCAATCTCCAGCCGGATCTGGTAAACGCTCTTGCCGTAGGTATGCAGAATTTCCTGCTTGGTAATCATACCGGCTGGGCCTGGACCGAGATATAGCCATCGGTCACGTTGATCTGGTCGCCCGGCGCCGAGACTGCGGCTCGGACAATGTGACCTTCTTCGAGCAACCCCTGGTATGCCGAATTGCCTTCACCGGCAACAAAGATGCTTTGACCGCGCGGCATTAAGCCGCCGGCATCACCTTTATCGACCTGCACCATTAGGGTGCGCTCGACAAGTACGGTATGCTCACAAGACGCGTGGACATCGACATTGATCACGCAACGATGAGTCAGAGCCATGCCGTGATCGGCTGCGGTGAAGAGACTTGCGTTACCGAGAGTCCCGATCTGCTGAAGTTCGAGTGGGCGAATATCGCCGTCACCGGGATGACTTTGTTGCGGTGTGAAGTAGGCGTACCAGAGACCGGCCGCCGAAACTAAGACAGGATTTTGCTGAGTCATGATGTTGGAATTAGTGTATGAGTTTATCCCAGAAAGTTGGTCCGCTTTTTTTGACCCGTTGAATAGTCCGGGTCAGTTGCCGGTTCTTCTGAACCAAGGCTTGCTGTTGCGCTTTGATCTGCGCCTTGTCGCCACTGGTCACTACCTTGCTGGCAACTACGTTGGCAGTGCGGCCGCTGGTAGCCGCCGCCGCACTCGCGCGCGCGGCCGCCACTCCCGCACTGCCGGCGGCGCTCTGGGCGGCTCGCTCACTCTGTAAAGCCGCGGTTTCAGTCTCGCGTGTCGAGCGCAAGATCAGTTGATTAGTTGTATTAACCGTTTCGATGATTGAAGCAATCGAGTCCTGGTTGGTTTTGATGCTTGCCTGGTTATCGTGCACTTCCTTGACCAGTGCGGTTAAAGTATTCTGGGCAGTTCGCACATCGCTAGAGCGTTGCTGCTCCGCAGCTCTCGCTACTTCATACGCCTTATCGGCTTTAATGATTTCGCCCCTGGCAATTTCCAGTTCCGCATTCTGGGCCTTGAGCAATTCTTTCAAGGCCCGGTTGGTCCCGTCCATTTTGACCCACATAATCCCCAGCGAAATCGCGACGATTAAAAGATGCGCTCCCCAAAACAACAGATCATTGGCGCTTTCCGCACTGAACCGACGTTTGCGGCCAATGGTAGTTTCAGTTGCCGTTTCGCTTTTGCTCGAGCCGCTCGAGTCTCCGGTCAATTCGTTCGAAGATGACGCTGTTTCGCTCAACGACCTTGACACTGTCCTGGACCAGTCCTTTAAGGCTTGCGATATATTCTCGTCTCTCATCGTCATGCGCCTGCTGGAGTTTCGCCATGTCTTTGCGGGTATTCTGTACAAAAATGTAACAAATCCCCAGGACCAGTGCAAAGAGAGCAACATTCAGAACCTGAACCGGCCAGGAAGAAACTCGTTCGACGCCTTTAAGCGCATTATCAATTACCTCGCTGGATACGGCTAGAATCATTCATTGGGTTTAAATGCCATAAGAATGGTTACCAGCCGCTGTCGAACGTGAAATGACCTTGCAGTATTGCCGGAACAGTTTGAGCGGTTGCTACTTGAACCATAGACAGATCTTTATCACTACAGGCAACGCTGGAAACGCCAATGTGTGTTGATGCGCTGTTCCACAGCCAGATACTGTTAATTACTCCGTTGTTGGCATCATAGGCGGTCCCTGTCGGCTGTTTCGCCATTGGTCTCGGGAACCCATAACTGGTAAGGCCCCAGCTTGGGTTGGAGATCATGGTAAGGTTAAGGTTACCGCCTAAACCCGTTGATGAACCTGGAACCGTGCTATACTGAAAGGTCTTGTGGTAATAGCGAAGACATTCATGGAGGTTCTGGCTATATGGACAGTCGATGGGGGTGGTGCAGACGGGGCCGGGTTCGTGCTGGAGAAAAAACAATTGCAGATTAGTACCAATTGGTTGGCCACAGAAATTTGACTGCCCTACTGCTCCAAGCGTATTGGCATTTTGCCACGTATCATTGGCAGATGCTATATATGTGGAACCCGCCGCCAAACAAATTACTATAGTGTACCCTTGCGATCCTGGTGCGATAGAAAAGGTTCCGCTTGTGGGCCAGATCGGTAAATTAGGCAAAGTGATTAATTGAAACGTATTCGCGGCGCTTACCGTGCATAATTTGGCAAGTGATCTTGTCCCGGTAGGATCGGTTAAGGTCAGGCCAAAACTCAGGCCAGCCACGTTAGAACGTGCCAGAATGGAAAAACTGTGTACATCATTGGCTAACTCTCTGAATACTGGTCCTTCTGGATACTGGCGTATTGCACAATAATCTCCGGCGGCCAGACTAACCACTGCTTGATTGGTTATCATCAGATAATTGCGAGTAATCTGAAAGTTGGTACCCGGCACAACAATGGCGTTTGGAAATACGTTTGATCCAACCTGTAGATTAACATTGGCCGAACCATTCTTGATATAATGGTACCGATCCTCAATCCATATACCACTCCCTGGATTAACTAGATTTGCTCCGCAATTGCGCTGTGTCACCTCGAAATTACAATTTCCCACGCTGTTATAGGAACGGAGGCGCACACTGGTGATCTGGCTTTGCGGGACTAAAATCAGATTGTCACTGCCCAGAGTGGCGATATTGCCGGAATCGGTACTAACCGCATTGGGACCAGGCGGACCTTGTGGACCGGTCGGTCCAGGAACAGTTGAAGCAGCACCGGCCGGCCCAGTCGGCCCTTGTGGGCCTTGAGCGCCTTGCGGGCCTGCCGGTCCGGGAACAGTTGAATCGGCACCTTGCGGGCCTGCCGGGCCTTGCGCACCGGCGGAACCTTGCGGTCCCGGAGGCCCTTGTGCACCGGTTGCCCCAGCAGGCCCAGGCACGGTGGAATCTGCGCCGGCCGGCCCCGCAGGCCCCTGCGGCCCGGTATTACCAGTTGCCCCAGTTGGTCCAGCAGCGCCCGTATCGCCTTTATAGCCTTGCGGCCCTTGAGCGCCTTGCGGCCCAGCCGGTCCAGCAGGCCCGGGCACCGTCGAATCTGCTCCGGTCGGCCCGGGAGGCCCTTGGATACCAGCCGGCCCGGTCGGCCCAGCAGGGCCAGGCACTGTGGAAGTTGCGCCTTGCGGGCCTGCCGGCCCCTGCGGCCCAGCCGGCCCAATCGCACCTTGTGCGCCGGCAACGCCTTGCGGTCCCGGCGGTCCGGTTACGCCCTGAATCCCTTGCGGCCCAGCCGGACCAGTTGCACCAGCCGGGCCAGGCACAGTCGAATCGACTCCGGCCGGTCCTGTGGATCCCGCCGGTCCCTGGTTACCGGGCGGTCCAGCCTGACCAGCCGGTCCGGGTAATCCGGTTGCGCCCTGCAAGCCTGTCGGCCCAGGCGGACCCTGAGATCCGGTTAAACCTGTCGGACCAGTCGGCCCCGCCGATCCGGTCGCGCCGGCTGGCCCTATTGGCCCTTGCGGCCCGGTAGGACCGGCTACTGTTGATGCAGCACCGGCAGGCCCTTGCGGCCCCTGCGGACCAGTCGGCCCCGTTGCACCGGGACTGCCGGCAGGTCCAGCAGCACCTGTATCGCCTTTGGGGCCTTGCGGCCCAGCGGGGCCTTGAGATCCGGTTGTGCCGGCCGGACCGGTTGCGCCGGTTGTGCCGGTTGCTCCCGCTGCGCCAGGTGCGCCTGCCGGCCCGGTGTTGCCAATTAAACCTTGCGGTCCCTGCGGCCCGGCTGGGCCAGTATCGCCTTTAGGCCCTTGCGGCCCAGAAATACCTTGCGGGCCGGTTAAGCCTTGCGCTCCGGTATTACCGGTCGGTCCGGTATTACCAGTCGGACCTGTAGCGCCCTGCACACCTTGCGCACCCGTTGCGCCGGTCGGCCCGACAGGACCGGTTCCGCCAATTGGCCCCTGGGGCCCTATCGGCCCGGCCGGCCCCATGGCTCCTTGAATCTGACCGATATCACTCCAGACACCCGGCGCTTCCCAGACCCAACCGTGACCCGTATCTAAAGCAATCCACAAATCGCCGTACACGTTGCCACTCGTCGGCAGACTGGCTGACGTAGGAACAGTTCCCTTGATCAAGAGACCGGCGCCGGGATCGCCTTTGGGACCGGGAGGCCCGGCCGGACTATAAATATCAATATCAACCGGTTCGGAGATAACTGAGACCGCGCCGGTAGCCGGCGTGATTTTAATTAACGGCCCCGGACCCGGGTAAACGTTGATGGTGTTAGGCATTGCTTTAAGGCGCGCTCCGTTGGGTTACCGATTCGTTAATCGGTAACGTAGTCGTTAAAACCGTTGTTCTGCTGGCACTCGGATCCCATTGTTTAACGTCCAGGAAATAGTTTCCTGGAACAAAGGTCACGGCGCCCGCGGTCTGGCCGGGAATCTTGAAAGCGAAAAGCCCGGTCGAATTACCCGGCAAATCTTTCTGGAATAAGGCCGCTGAATCCGGAATTGGCAATTCGGTCTGCGGATCGGTTACGGAACTTTTAACCGTCATTCCAACCGTGTAACCCGTCATATCTTTTGGAGTCACATTATCCGGTCCATAGAATTGGATGTTGAGCGGAATATCATCGCCGCTCGGGAACGCTTGAGGAAAGATTGAGCCGCAGGTGTCCATATTTAGACTTACCTCGTTACTGGGTAACTGATCATCCAACTGTCGATGGCTGCCTTCTGGTTCACAGTTCCACTGGAACCTTTAGCGAACTGCCAGAACGGCGTACCGGTTGCCGTGGTCGGAATGCCTGTCGTAACCGTTGCCGCAACAGTGCCGTTAATTTTGAAAGTCAACGTAGTCCAACCCGCGTCCGAATCGATCTCCAGATCGTAAGCTGTATCGGCTGCGGCCGCGACAGACGTATTGGTATATGTCATCGTCCCGGCACCCACAGCTACACGCCATTGGCCGGAATTCTGATCCGGCGAGTACTCGAAATAAAAGCCATTATTTGGCGCATTGTAATACATGGTCCCGACCTGTTGCCCGAAGCCGATCCGGATCGCGTATCCGCCTCCGGTTGCCGGCAACGCGGACTCGATAAAGACCCTGGTTTTAAAGACGAGAGCCGCCCCAGAAATACCGTATACGATCGGATTCCAGGTTGCGGCATTGCCGCCCCAGGTCAGGCCGATCCCGGTATTAGAAGCATTGGTGCCGGTTGAAAGCTCGTAACTGCCTAAAACTTTCTTAGTCGTATCCTGACCATAAGTCGAGGTTGTACTTCCACTCGCACCGGAACTCACCGCAGCTGCATACCATGAGCCTGGCAGACCACCGGCATAAAAGAAATCATCGCTAAAAGAAACACCCGCGCTCGGATCGGATCCGCCGCCACCACCGCTTGATACCGTTACCCAGGCTGCATTTTTACGACCATAAGTGTTTCCATCGCTCGGCGCATCGCTAATACCGCCACTCGGTCCCGCAACACCTTGTGCGCCTTGCGGTCCAACCGGCCCGGAGGGTGAAACACCGCTATTGATTGGAACAACCGTTCCGGAAACAACATTCCCGGTTGCGGCTATTGATTGCAGAATCGCGTGCGTCGCATCATTGATGTTAACGACCTGATACGTGCCACCGCCATTAATAAACACGTACTGGTTCTGCACCATCCAATTTGTCGCCGCGACCGTAACCGTAACATTAGAACCGACCGCCGGCTGAATATATGTGACTCCGGTAGCGGTAAACGAGTTGCCACCCTGGCCAGCCAAACCGGCCGGTCCTACGCCTTGGGTACCACTGCCCGTCACCGTAGCGCCCGGAGTCGCATTGCCGGTATAGCCGAGATTGTTTACTACGGCATGATTAATATCGGTAATGCTTGCAATCGTATAATAACCGCCACCAGCTACATAAATAGCCTGGCCCGTACTCATCCAGGCGGTTGATGCCACGTTGATCGACACTGTCGCGCTAACCGCCGGCTGAGTGAAATCAGCGCTTAAAGTAGTGAACGAATCCCGGCCCGTACCGCCCGTTCCGGCAATCCCCTGCAAGCCGCCTGGCGAAACTTTCGCGCCGAAAGCAACGCTCGCACCTGCCGTCGCGTTCCCGGGATAACCCAGATTCATGAGACTCACCTGGGTAGGGTTGATGATGTTCGAAACGCTAAAATAACCGCCGCTAGCGATATAAATAATCTGGTTTAACCCCATCCATCCCGTATTACCGATCGTGACAGTTACGGTCGCATTAACCGCGGGTATGAGGAAAGCGAGCGCTACCGCATCGTAGGCATTGACACCGGCTACCGCGATTCCCTGCGGGCCGATGACCCCGGCCCCGGTTACCGTGCCGCCACTCGGGATCGAGCTGGCCGGTGCCTGGTTGCTCGAACCGCCGGAATTAGTGACCACAGCGTGAGTGGCGTCCGTGATCGAGCTGACATTGAAGTAACCAGCTCCGGAGATGAAAATATTAAACCCGCCTGTACCCATCCAGGCGGTAGAAGCTACGTTAATCGATACCGTAGCCCCAACTGCCGGCATCGTAAACCCACTGGTTAAGGTAGTGTAAGCACTTGCTCCGGATGCGCCACCGCCAGCCGCCGCCTGCGCCGGCAACACTACCGCGCCACTCGTAATCGTTACGCCAGACGCAGCATTAAACGGATCGCCGTTATTGGTTAAAACCGCAGTGGTAGAATTAGTGATCGACTGGACGATATAATAACCCGCAATTGGTATCCTGACGTATGAACCCGCCTTGAGATTAGCAGTCGAATTGAGCGTCACCGATACCGTATCGTTAGCCGCAGGCGTAGTGAAATCGGCGCTTGTCGAGGCCAGAATCGCTGAACCGGCCAGTTTGCCGGCACTGACCGAAACAGTCTGATTATCTACCGGGATCTGTGCACCGTAGATCAATGAACTGGCATCCAAACCCGCATATCCGCTTGCTGCATTCTTGTGCACCAGTAACTCAATCGCGGATGCATCCGGGTAACCGGTCGATACCCCGGGGGGCGTTACGCCGGTTTCAAGCAGGATAGTCGGGAATACCAGACAACTGATATTGAGCGAATGAATGATCTCATTATCGCTGGTTTGATACCGGACCTCGGAAGTGCAGGGCAACTGACTCTGGCCGGCAATAGCACTAGCCATCTGGGAAGTATTATAATTGACCTGGCACAGGTAATAGATGTTGCCATCCGAGTCGATTAAATGGGTAACAGCCGTCTGATAAGCCAACAAAGTATCAGTAGTATCCCCGGTCTTGATCATGCCATATTTGAACGCCAAACCGGCTCCTAAATCCTGCACAATGCCGCTGCGAACGAAGTAAACCAGCCAATCGATCGTATCCTGGCTTTTAAAGTCATAAACATTAGCCGGCGCCCGAATAGCGAAATCCTGAATCGCTTCATGCAGGTCGAGATCAATTACGAGTTTCATTGTGTTACCATTTAGAAATTGGACATTTGCGATCCCGCCACCAGAGCTTGGCTTTTAGACGGCATTGGCAGTTTCGGCACATAAACGCGAGTGAATCGAATTGCGGACAAGCCTGGCAAATCGCCAGCCGCCGGTCATACTCACTAACTGGAACAAGTGCATTCAAATTTTTACGGCTGAATATAAGCAAACGGATTATTGGCCTCCGCCAGGGCCGCATTATTGGCCGCGGTCATAGCGCTGGTATCCAGTGCTGTATATGGATTATTAAAGGTCAGCGGAGCGCTTGTCACGTCAGGTAAAGGTGGATAAACCCAGTCTTGGCTCGCAGGATCGTATATTTGAGGCGCCCCAAATAAAAATGACATTTTATAGACTACCCGATTGCCCGTAATTTGATAGGGAACCCCAAGACTGTAATTGGGGTCGCTAGGGTCAAGAGGCAGAACCGGACTTGGAGCCGTCAAGGCAATCACGTTAGCCGGCAAATAAGGACTGTCTCCACTATAGATTTTTGCTTCCCCAATCAGTGCCACGTTTTCCCTGGTAATCCCTGAACTTATAGTGAGCACGGTAGTAATCTGATATTCAAGTATCTGCACCCCAACTCCATGCCCACTAGGCGGCGGGAAAATAGGCGGTGGTTGAACACCGGGCCCAGACGGGCCCGCGCATGGATCGCACGGACTACCGGAACAATATGTAGGCAATAAAAGCATTTATGGTTTGGTTAGAATATTTTTCGGTGTTGCTGCACAAGTAGTAGAATCCATAAGCCCAACCTGTAACCAATTGGCTGCCGTAGAAGATTGTGGATCAGCAGATACCAGAACGCTAAGAGTAATCGGGTTCATATCCTGATCAAAAGCAATGATCGTTGCCGTTTGCGCAGTACCGCCCCCGCCAGTTGCCTGATTTGAACCCGTTGGCTGTTTACCATCAGCGGATGCAACCTCGATTATTTTGCCACGGTTGGTTTGCGTGACACGAATCCCAGCGCCTTCAATCGGTTCATTGCCGTTAACACCTCGGATTATGTAATTGATAATCCTTTCTAAACCCAGCCAGCCAACCTTGCGCTCTTGAAGTTGCATCTAAAATGTCGGTGCGTAGATTTCAGTGCAATTGTACCATTTGCCTCTTTGCTCGATTTCAAATCCCATCAGACGCGCATACAAAGGGGGCACGCCAGAAGTACTACCGGACTGTAACGTAGCAATTGCCGCCGAGCACATGTCATAACTCATGCCCTGACCGACCACCGAGACAGCACCTTTCGTAGTCGAAATCACCGTCCAGTTGACTCTCGACAAACCCAGACTGGAATAGTTTGGCCCGCTCGGGTGCGGATAACTCTGGTACCGGACCGAGCACTGGTTACCGATATAACGCACTGCGATCGATTGCGTACCGTATGAATAACCGGCCGCGTTCCCGGAAACGACAGGCCCCGATGGTGTATTGGAAGTCAGGTAACTGGCCGGGTATTGCTGAGTAATCACGTACTGGATAAAATCTCTGGATCCCTGAACGGATGATTCGGTTGTAACCGGCTCTGAAATATAGGTCGATTGGCCCTTGGTAAATAATTTACCTTCGTAGGTAACCTGCAGCCGGGTCAAACCGCCCTCGAAACTCTGTTCCTGTGCGCTAAGGACGAACATCAGCGGATATTCCGGGTGCGGCGATTTAACCGGGAAATTTTCCAATGAATAAGCCGGCCCGATATAAAGCACTTCCAACCGATCCAAATCAGCCCATTGATAAGCCCGTTGGCGGCCGAGCGTCTCGGTGCAAACACGGTTTATCGGTCCTGTAATCGTGACTGACATAGAACTATTCCGAGCTGAAAACCTTTTGCAGAAACTCGTTGTTGGCCTGCTGCAATTGGTTGGCTTTATCCAAAGCTTTAGTGATATCGCCCGTATCAAGAGCCTTGATCATTTCCTTGGTCTTGGCTTCATTGCCGGTTAAACCGCCCAGCGTGAAAAGTTTAGCTAAACCGGTATACATTACGTCTTCGGCTCCACTCATGGCGGTTTGGGCTTTGGCTTCTCCGCCGCCAGGCTTGAAATAAGAAGTTAAAAAACCGACAGCATTTCCTATCGCGGTACCGAACTCTTTCAAATTATCCTGAATCGCGGGCAAGTTCTCGTTTAGATCAGTAGTCAGAGCTTTGATGGCCGGCGCCAATCCTTCGCCCAAGCTTTCTTTTAAGTTATCTATCACAATGCCCAACCGGCCTTCTGTCCCTTCGAGAGTGCCCCGGGTTTCGGTCACCATCCCCCGCGGCGCCATCTCGTGCAGCATTTGTTCAAGGTTGGCGGTATTGAGTAAACCCTTTTTAACGTAGTCAGCCGCACTCATTTCACGCAGTTCTTTAGCTTGCGCTTTGGCATTGGCCATATTGGCGTACACGCCGCGCGCCGGATCCCAAGGGCCAACCTGTTGTTCTACCAGGCTAGCCTGCGCCCGTTTCTGTTTCTCGATTTCCAGTGACAGGCCGGGTAAAGCCTTAAGAAGTTTCGCGGCACCTTCACCGGCATCCAGACCACCCGCTTTAGCTCGCCGAAAGGCCTCAGCCAGCGAATCAACCGAATCCCCGCTTTTAAGTGCCATTGCTTGCAAATCCTGCATGATCGATTTGGATTTTTCCAAGCCCACACCGGATTCGCTTAAAGAAACAAAAGCATCATGCAATTTATCGACTTCTTGCGGACCGGTTGCTATTTGTTCAATCCATTCATGCACTTGTCTGGCAACACTAGGATCTTTCAGATTATATTTAAGCCGCAAGATCTGCGTTTCCATTTTACCAAACGCTCCGAGACTCTCTTTAACCGTGTCAACCACAGCAACCCCGAACGCTGTAGCCGCCGCGGCGCCACCGGCTAACCCAGCCATTTTAAAGGCGCCACCGCCCGCGCCTTCTTTAAAAACGTCTTTGCCGACATCGGCAGTTTGGGCGGCAAATTCCTTGGCTTTGCGCGTAGCTTGCCCTAAAGCGCGTTCAAACGGCGCAATATTAGCTGTTACCTCGGCTTCCAGCCTAGCCATTTAAGATCTCCTCGATTTCTTTGGCTTGCATCTGTTCAATAACCGCCGGGTTAAACGTCAATTCGTATCCTCGATCGGCCGCCAGCATCGCGCCCCACTGCAACACATGGGCCAATGGCATTTTATTAATTACGTAAAAAGCGCTGTGTCGGCTGGCAACGATGGCTGGATAAGCGATTCGGATTTGCCAGGCGGGGCAGAATTTTTTTTTACCCGCTTTTCGGACCCATTATCGACCGTCGAATAAAACGAGTGCCAGACGCCTGAGATAATCTCGTCAAGCAACGCCAAACCTTCCAGATAAAGCTTGCTCCCGTAGATCAGACCAATTTTATCGGCCCACCCGAAAGCTTTAGTAATTGCTTGCTGCTCAGCTTGCGCCGACAGGATACAGTTAAGCTTGATTACTTCGGTTTCGGCTAGTGAACAGAGCCACAACACAAGGATCACATCCCGGAGCGCATTGGAATAGGCACCCGTTGTCATGAGTTCCCGAACATCCGGCCCGATTGCCAAAATCACTTTGCACCCCAGATTCATCGCCGCCGAATGCCGGGCAATTGTCCACGGAGCGCGCAGAGCGCCGGCAAACTCTGTACCATCTACTTGCGCCTGATCAAAAGCGTTCTGAATATCGAGAACAGGATCCTCATTCATGGCGCATCACTCTTTAAGTTGGGTGACTTTAAAATTCTCGATGGCCTGGACTTTGCCGGCTGAATCGAAAACCGGTGTGCCGCCTGTGATCACATATTTGGAGATATCGTCCCGGAGACTTTTGGCAATGACCTGGTAATTATCCAGAAACCGCCGGCCATAGACAATCAAGGCCTCCAGAATAAGCTTCTCGAGCTGGGCAATAAAGGAGTCCAGTTCCCGGCTTTGGCCCTTAGCGCCTTCCAGGAAATCGTCCAGAGCAGTTTCGGCAACGCCGGCCTCATAAATAGCCAGGTACCTGCGAGCCTCGTTATTCTCGGAACTCTCGAAAAGGAAATGCGCAACGCCACCGCTGGAACGCGGATGCTGTTTATCGTACGTAATAAAAACGCCCGGTTTAGCCAGGCGCAACCCAAGTGTGCAAAGAACGCAAGCCGCTTTGGTATTGGTAATCGAATCCACGAGTATTCGCGCAGGATTCATGTTTTTGAATGGAGTGAATAAGGTGAATGGATTTGAATAATTTTACCTAAGATTCCGAAAAACGTTTAGCTAGCTTTTCGTCCAGGTGTTTCAACATCGAAGTCGTTTTATTATTAATCGCGCTCTGGAGAGGTTCGCGCCCGTAAATCTCGATTGCCGAAGCGGTATTGACCATTTTAGCAATCATCTGTTCCGGAGTCGCTTTCTCGCCGTAACCTTCCCTGGCACTGGACTGCTCGAACCCAGGCTGCACACTCTTGGAACCGAACCCGCGCCCGCCAACCGCCAGAAGCGCTTTCTGCCAGCCGGCGTAGGCAGTAAATCCGGCGCCTGATTTGCGGCGCTTGATAAATTTCTGCGCTTCCCGGCTCATTTCGCCCTGGCTTAAGCCACGCTTGCCTTGAGCACTTAGCTTTGCCGCAATAATCAGGTAAACAAGCCTGGCAGGCTTATAAGCAATGACTTTCGGATTCTTAAGGGTTTTACCGGCTTTGGAATGAGTCCGGGTAATAACTCCGGTTGTCAATTGCCGTTCGATCTTGGACGGATCGGCTTTGTAAGTGTTTTTAGCAGCCTGAATAATAATATCCCGAGCCGTATCATTAATAACGGTCGGAAAATCCCGACTGGTATGCACCAGGATCTTCTTCAAAGCCGCTTCAAACTCTGCAGTTTTAACTTTCACAAGTTCGTTTGCGTTGCCGTGGACGGGATATCCGGGTAATGCGACACCTTGTAGGTGAGCTTGGAAAGCGTCATCGTCTCATCGTCTCGCTGGATATCCTCCAGAATAAAGGCGCCCGGAGTCAATGTGCCCATACCGATCGTGTTTGCTGAGGCCACAGTGGTCAGAGCACCGATCATTTCGGACGTAATACCGGTAACCCCGTTAATATAGCCTTCTATGGTGTATTCCTGTTTCAGACTGTGATCGACCCGGCCGATTATGTGGCCTAAACGATCCTTGACTTCGACTTTCTCGGCACTTGCTTTGACCGAGACCTTCTGGACATTTATACCAGCTTCCGCACTAGGTACGCCCAGATTGTACCCGGCCAGATTAGTTAAAGTAATTGAACCCGTAGCCATAAGAATTTTATTGCATTTGCGCGAAAACCTGCAGTTCCCGGACGTTTTTGCGCCGGTCGCCCACGTCCTGTTGAGTTCGCGGTATCGATTCCCAGCCTAAAAAAGCAAACGGAGCAGTTGCCAACCCGGAGAGATCACTGGGTTGGGATGAAAGCAAAGCATCAATTTGGCCCATGACATTTTGGACCGAACTAACCGGATCCTGGCCGCTGATAGACTGGTACTCGATTGTCGTTAAGAGCTCGTAAACCGGTACCCGGCCCTGGAACCGCTCGATATGAGAGTACACGGCGCACCAGGCCGTTTGTAACGGCGGTTCGTTATCCTGCATTCCTGCTAAGACAATGAGGCCGCTAATCCGCTTTAAGAGCGAGACAATGGCCTGGTCAACTGCATTTTCGATCATTGCCATTTATGCCAATTGTTGAATCAGATCGATTTGCCAGAATGTGTCGGCGTCGTTTAAGGAAAAAATCCGCAGAGAGAGCCCGCGGAAAGTCGCCAGAGTGTTTGAGATCGGCGTATTCGGCAAATCTTCTTTTAAGACCGAGACTGTAATAGTGATTTGCTGAGTTGCCCCGCCCTGTTCCCATACTCGATTGCCCGTGATAAGGTCTGCGGCCAAACACGGGTAATCGGTGCCGGCAATCGTGATGGTTTCGCCATTAACGGCTTGCAACAAACGTTGGGCATCGATAAATGCCGCCGTTGTTTGCGCATTAAGCATTCAGTTATTTCAAGCTGCAACCGGTTCCGCGCGCCAGATATCGATAAAATAGGCATCGAATCCGCGACAAACTTTAAGCAAAGAATAGCCCCCTTTTTCCGCAGCCTTTTTTAACGTCGATTTTGCTTCATCGGCATCATAACCCAGATAAAGAACTTTCGGAGCGCCCTTTGCCATTGGGAACGCCAGGACAATACTTAATTTGGTGCTCGCGTTCATTAGGTCAAAGTGATTAGCGCGCCGTGACCGGCAACGCCCATTGCTACACCAAAGATCCAGGTCAAGATCAGGTTTAGTTTGCCCATCTTGACATCGTAATGATACCGGTACTGTATCGTCAGCCCCGTTTCCTCGTCCGAGACATTCTTGATTATCGCGTTAATCGGCAGATCACTGACAAAAGCCGCCGGATCGCTCGGCACCCGAGCGGCCATGACCAGAGCGTTTTTATTGCCGAAAAAGCCGAGTGTGTTCGGCGCATCGGTTGTCAGGTCCGGATACTCAAAGATTTTCTCGAATCCCCCGATTCCGGTCAGAATGCCGGCTTCCTGGTCAATCGCGTTATCTTCCACGTTGACGTAGAAGCGCGAAACAATCGTCGGATCTTGCAAGAGATATTGCATCCCTGCTGAATCGACAATGCCAAAGCGCGGCACCGCAGAGCCAGCCTGCTGCAATTGCGCCCGGACCGCCGTTAAAGTGTCCCGGGTAAGGTTGGCCGCAGTCGAAACAGTGTGCGTCGGGAAATTAGCGACAATGGCCAAAGCCATCAATTTGTCAAAAGCGTCTTTACCCAGTGAGTAAGCCGCCGCCTCGACTTGTTCCTGAACCAAATTGCGCGGAGTACTGGAAAGCTGGTCATCGGTAAAGGAAACGGCCACATAACGGAAATTGTTGATGTTAATCGACACATCGGTTGTCGTAGCCGCCGTTTCCACGTAACCGGCCGCGGCAGTATAGCTTTGCACCGCCGGCGGCGTCACCACACGGGAAATAATATGCGTGTTAAGCCGCACCGGTTCATCACTGAAATCAGTGGCGACGGCGGTTAACATTGGGAACCGTTTTTTTAAGAATTGTAAAACATCGAGAGCGAGAACGTCGGGACTCAGTGTCCCTAAAACATTAGTTGCCATAATTGGTAAAGTTTAAAGTTAGAAGAATGAATGAAATAGGGAACGGCTTATTTCTTATGTTTGCCGTTAGCCCGGAAAATCTTGTTATACTCGCGATACAGCCGGTTCAACTCGATCTGGTCAGTCGTCTTAGCCATCATCGCCAGGTACTCTTTTTCGTCCCCGGCCTGCATCCGGTTGATTTCAGCCTGGTCAACGGCGATCGGAACGCCGCCAGAAGCGGCTACCAGCTCGCGAGCGTGTAATTTAGCGCTTTTTTGCTGTTTCCGGGCGGTTTCCAGCTCGGTTGCGAGCTCGGAAACCTGATTGCTCAGAGCCTTGTTTTCGATCTGAAAACCGGCAATTTCACTATCTTTCTGGACGATCAGCCCCCGGAAACCGTCATTTTCGGTCTGGGCCTCGGCCCGGAAAGCGTTTGCTTCGGCCAGTTGACTCTCCAATAGAGCGATTTTGGCAGTCTTCTGCTCGTAATCGACCAGTTTAGCGGTTAGTTCGTCATAGGCACCGCGGGCCTCGGATAAAGTTTTAAATTGGTTCATTTCTTTTTTTAAGGAATTTGGTTTAACAGCCATTGATAGGTTTGATCATAAGAGCCGATCTGGTCGGCCAGGTTCAGATCGATAGCTTCGCTTCCGAAATAGGCGCCGGCCTGCAATTTAGCGTGATCCAATTCGCGATAGTTAGCCACGTGATCCCGAAAAACCGAGCTCATCGCGTTGACCTGAGTCTGAAAATGCGCGCGTTCAGCGTCGGTAAGACTGGGACCGCCGCCGGCGCCTTTAAAGGTTTCACCGGCCCCGATAATCGGGTTCCAGGCCAAGCCGAAAGCGTCCCAGAGCTTGGTTTCATCGATCCATGGTAAAATGGTGCCGATAGAACCGCTCCAGGCGCTCGGACTGATAAATTTGCGATCCATCGAGCTGGAAATGAAGTAAGCCGCACTGGCATCCAGGCCGGCTGAATAGGAAGCCTTTGGAACAGGCAAAGCCGCAATCTGTTGCGCGGTCTCCAGTGCGCCTTGGGCCTCGCCTCCGGGCGAATTCATCTCGAACAGGACCGCTTTAGCGCCTTCTTCCAGGCATTGGTCGCACTCAGCCTGGATATCCCCGTAATCAGTGAAGCCGAGAAGCTTTTCAATTCGGGCCAGGTTATTGCCCAACACACCGGAAACCGTAATAACCGCGATCCCGTTGGAATCGATCTGGACCGGAGGCCGCTGATTGACAAAAAAAGATAAAAAGTTTTCCAGTTCGCCCTCTTCCTGGCGCAGATCCAATTGGGCAAAAGCCGCCTTCACACTTGCGAAATAATCCGGGCCAATGTACCAGGCGCAATGGTGCAGCTTATAATGAAGGCTTACTAAAGGGATCATGTTTGGCTGTCCAAATAAAAGTAATTGGATCCGTATCGACGGAACGAAGCCAGAAAACGCCGCCGGCACCTCCAGTACTGATTCGCAGGGCACCTGTGCCCCGAGTAACATGGAAATAGACGCCGCCCGGGTCCGGGTTATCGGCTAGATCAAATTCGCCTTCTTCGAAAATCAACTCCTCGCAATCCGGCGATATCACCGGAACCCACTGGTTCGGCACGGGAACGACCTGTAAAATTCCAGCAGCCATAAAGCTTCAGGTCCCGGCCGGGTTGCGACTGGTCGGATGCCCCTTGGGAGCAAATTCCAGGTTAGTCAGATAGCCGCCTTGAGATGCGGTCCCGCCGCTAACAGGCGAGGCAACCGCGGTCTTGCAGGCCGACATTGAAGGCCCGGTATAAACAACGGTCGGAATGCCGCTGGTGATCTGTGCTTTGGTCCAGGTTAAACCGACATATAATCTTGGCATAAAAAATGTCCTTTCTGTTGTGTCTTAACTTTGAGCGCCTAGCAAATTTTCTTCCCGGTCGCTTTCAGCCTTTTCAATCTCCTCCTCGCCGGCCTCCTCTGCCGCGGACTGGGCGCCGGAATCTTCATCGGTCGTTCCCTCGGCCTCGAGCTCGGCTGGTTCATCCGCCAGCGTTTCGGTATCACCAGCCGGCTCAGGCTGCGCTTGGCCGTTTTCGAGTTGATCGCCTTCAACCGTACTGGCAGCCGCAGTTGCATTAGGAGTAAACTGAAACATGTAGCTGTCGGGCAAAATTATCTGTTCACCGGTTTTCTTGAAATAGATCTGTTCCGCAGTGCGTTTAGCTTCCAGCATCGCTACCAGGTCCATCGCTTTGCGAAAGGCCTGCGTCTCGGTATCAGTGCCCAGTTCGGCGTGAATATCGGTCCAGGTCCGGATCCCGGCTTTCAAGTCTTCCCGGTCCTGTTGCGCGTCGCGGCCCGCATCAATAGACGGTTTGCGCGGGAGACTGAATTCCCAGTCCATCCAATCCTCATTTTCCGGGAGAATCCCCAGCTCAATAGCTCGCGATAAGGCAAAGAGTACTCGCTGTTTAACGGCCGGGTATAGCTTGATCTGCCGTTCGCGCACCAGGTTGTTAGCCCGGACCCAGAGCGAGCGGGTTGCGCCCGAGTTCTGAGTGTTCGGCTGCATAATCAAGTCATATGGAAAAATGAAATTTATACAGTTGCGGCCCAATCTATCTAAAAAATTAGTTACCCCACTGCTCGGCCGCTCGAACTGGAACGCTTTAACGTCCGAGCCGCTCCCGGCTTTGAAATATTTATACTCGCCTTGGTCACTATACTTATAAGCCTGCAGTGGAGTCGGATCAGTCTGGTAACCGGGTTCCTGCGGCGGTGCCGGGTTTTCAATCGGCATCCCGACCCGGTTAGCCCGCATTTGCACGAAAGTGGTTGGATCGTTAACGTCAATGCCGCCTAAAGGATTGGATTCCAGGACCGCAATAGCACTGGCAATTTCAAGAGCTCGTTTCTCATTGCTCTGCACCGCCATTGAGTCGCGGATATCGAGTATCCCGTGCGCAATATTGGAAATAGGCCGGGTTTGATCGACAAATTCCCATTGGCCAAGGTGTAAGAGCTCTTCAGCCGGAATAATCCGGTCGCTTTCACTATCCTGGCCGCGCACCGAATAGGCAACTGCAGTCCCGGCCTCGTTCTGGATGACGCCATAGGTACATTTGAACCCGGCATACGGCCCGCTTCTCAGTTTGCCCTCGCTATCGATCGAGTTTGTTCCACGCGGAACATCGATCCGGTAGGGTGGAATGTGCTGGTAACGCGGGAACCCATCGGCGTCGATCACCTTGTAAATAAAGATTTCGCCAAACACATCCAGATACCGGCTTTCGATCATCAAGCTTTCCCAGAAATTCCAGTTCGGACCGGCCAGGTTCCCGGTCTGGTACCAGATATCGGTGAGCCATTTAGAAGCCGCTTTACCCCAGTCGGTGTCTTCGCCCTGGAACCGCGGCAACCAGGCGTGCCCGACCGAATAGCGCGCCCGTTCATAGACTGCGGTGCGAAGGGGGCCGAAATTGACAAAGACTTTACGCGAATCGCTCCGGAGCTTGGTAATACTCCAGGAGTCAATATGCCGGTCCGCAGCCGGATCCAGAAGCGGGTAATAAGTCCGTTTACCCTGTTCCCACTCACTCGCGCTATAAAGCCGCCATTCGGTTCGCATAACGTCAAAAATGGATACCGGCCAAAGGCAGAAGTTGCAGGACCAGCCAGATCACGAACAACACGATCACGACCAGACGCACAATCTGGCGGAAAGGCGCGAAAGTCGGAATCGTTTCCAATATCCAGAGCAAGAGCACCACAATGACCGCGACGATCAGAATATGCACAATCGCAGTGATCATATCGCTACCAGAAAACGGGTTGGGCGGTGCGAATAACGTATGGTTGCCCCTGGATCTGGGCGATTGCCCGGCAATGTGCGCCGAATTCTTCCTGCAAGGTAACCGGCCGGGAATAGCCGATATGTTGCCCGGGCGCAGCAACACTGAGCAGTTGCGCGCCGCCGTGAATCCCGATCAGGTTGCGCAGATCACAAACCCGCTTCTGCAAATCGGCGAAATTTGCCGCCGACAATTTTCCCCAGAACACCAGATCTGAAACGTATTGTTCATCGACCGCCATTTACCAAATAGTGCGCATGGTAAACTCCGTACGCTTTTGCCGGCGGCCGTGCGAATTGTTCAGGAGGGAACGCGTGTTTTAAAGGAAAAACAACAAGTGAAAATTCTCTTCAGTCCAGTAGTTTCCCTCCTTTCTTTGGTTCAAGGGTTTGGCTGACTTAAGCAGTTTTCCACAGAAAAATTAAAAGCGCGATGATCACGATAAAGATCCAGCCTGGACAGGTCATGAGATCCCCTTAGCGTTCGGATCCTTCGAGCATCCATCTCGCTCGCAATGTCGCCTCGATAAACTCCGAGCGGTTCACCCCGCAAGCCAGAGCCGATCTGTCGGTCTGATTTAAAACCTGCGGGTCAAGTGTCACCATCACCTTGACTTTACCCAGTGCCGGACGCCCGCGCCGAGCCCGATCTTTAACCAACTTGTCCATTTAAATTTCGTCTATCCGAAAATCAGGATTGATTTTGTATAGCTTTAATTGCAAAACTTTACAATGCAAACCATCCAACAAGCAAATATGGATCCCCTTTTTGAAGATTTACTCAGATTACTGAGCGAAGAAGAAATTATCCGGATCGGGTACCGGGCGGAAAAGAAGGGTAATCGAGCTCTGGTTCAGATATTGATCACCAAGATTGCCGAACTGGAAGCCCGGAATGCAGATTAAAAATAATGTCCTCTGTGTAGACGCTAAAACCAAATATTATCTGACCAGGGTAGAGAACCACTGGTGGCAAATCCAGAAGTTCACTGACGGTAAAGCGACAGCTGATATTCGCTTTTACATTTCAAAAACTAATTGCATCCGATACGGAGTACCGCCGGCCGAAACGCCAAAAAACTAAGAAAACACCCCTGCCGGTTCAGGCCTAGTAACCGCTCCCAGGATTCCAGCCATCAAGGCCGCAGCAACCTGATACACTTCGCAATCCCAACTGTGATTGCCTTTGACCCCCTGTTGCCAGGCCATTTGTACGGCGCCGGTCCGGGCATTGCGCACCTCTTCCCGTGCTTCCCTAGTTAATTGGTGCAGATAGATCCCCCCAATATCCCCTGGAACCTCCCAGGATCGCCCCTGACCGCTCCGAAGATGTGCGGTAATGTCTTTAAGGCGGTTAGCCGCCAAGTTGACCAGGCGAACCGCCGGGAGGCCTTTACCGAGCGCGTAAAATTCGAATTGACTGAACAGTTTGCGCTCTTCACGCACCACTTTGCCTAACTGGTTACGGACCTTGTGAATAAAGGAATCGGCATTAGGAAGCCCGTGAATCGCTATCCAGCCGTTTTCACAACATTCCCGCAGGACCGCCTGCTTTTCGTAGCCGGCATCACAGAAAGTCAAAGCCGGATCAACCTGGTAAAGACCCAATCGTTCCCGCAACCTCTCGTAGGTGCCGATCGATTCATAGTTTAACAGCCGACTCGAACCGTCCGCGCGCCAGGCCCGCACCAGTAGCCAGTAATGACCTTTACCGCGGTCAATGGTGGCAAAGCGGATATATTCGTTGTCGATCAGAGTTCCTTTAACCTCGAAATCTTTAACCGAATAAGTACCGCTCAAACGTATCATCGCCCGCTCGGCTTTTGCGTCCCGGTAATCGCCCGGCCGGCACGCCGTCTCGTGCCAGAAGACTTTCAAAGGTTCGCGGTCGCCGATCTCACTGGCCGCACATGCCTTGATCCACTCTGAAATTATATCGCGCCAGCTTACCCAGACCGGCAGAATAGCGTTCCAAGTCCAGGAACGCTCACCGGGATCCGCGTCTTGGTTGTGCGGTACCCATTCCCCGTGCGTGTTCAGCCAGTGCCGGTCAGCCGGCACATCACGCCATTTATGCCCGCAACCGGCATTCGGGCATTCGTACCAGATATCCCGGATTGCCAACCCGGTCGCATCGTAACGCATAAAGTCCCAATCCAATGGATGGGCCTCGTGACAATCCGGGCACCGGACGTGCCAATACCGCTGGTCACCTTCATTGAAGGCCCGGTCAATCGAGTCATCCTCGGTTTTGGGCGTACTCATCCGCCAGACCTTACTGTCCCATTTGCTCCGGACGCGTTTAAGCGCCTTGGCTACCGCACCTTTGCGCATATCCTTTTCCTCGTCCAGGAACAGGTACCGGATCGGTTTGCCGCTGACCTTGCTTGGGCTCCCGGCCCCGGTCAGGATCAAAGGTGCGCTCACAAAATGCATTTCAAGGTTTGTAAACATCCCGCGTGCGCTCCGAAGCGCCTGGACCGGCTCACAAGCCGCAAGCGATTCCTGCAGCCTGGTTTCACTGAATGTCTTGGCCTCGTCAATCGCCGGCATCACCCACAGGAACGGCCCGGGATCCTCGCAGATACTCCACAATGCCAGAATCATCCCGGTCTGGGTCTTAGCACTCTGCGCCGAGCACCGGCACACACCGGTTTTAACCAGCGGATCGGCAAACGACAGCATCACGTCGGCCAGCCACGGCGCCCGATCCAGGCGCCACCGACCCTGGTACGTACTAGAGCTGTCGAAGTAGAAATACCGTTCCGCCCATTGGATCGGGTTTAAGAACACTTGTCCCCCTTTGAAAAAAGTTTAAAGTTTCAAGTTAACCGGTCGTAAAGCTTCCAATCATGAAACTATTTATATCTATACTAATTTTCGCTTGCGCGACCAGCTTGATTAAAGCCGAAACTCTTGACGAACATTTCGGCCTTGCGCCGGGTCAGCTTACGCCTGCCAACGTCCGGGAATTAACCGGCTACTCTACCATGCTGGCGGCATATCATGCCTGGCAAATGAGCCTGGATATGGACCAACGCGAAAAAGAAGTCCAGGCTGACAAAGACGCCTACAACAAGTATCTGCTGGCTTATTGGCAGAAGTGTAAAGCCGAGACAAAGGCTCGGGAGATGGCCGAAGCAGCAGCAAAGCAAGCCGAAATTGATAAAGCGCGAACCCAATCGCATACCTGGGTTACGGTGTACGGGCCTCATGGTGATACCAGTATCCGCTATGACGGTCAGGGAAATCCGACCGACCGTATAGACAGCACTTACGGCATTAACCGGTCACAGAGCACTTATCACGATCTGGAGCAAAAAAACAAATGAATGGACATGGCGGATCCCGAGCAGGTTCCGGCCGTAAAGCCAGTAACCGCATCACCGTCACCTTGCGCCTGTCACCCGAAACCATTGCCCGTTTGAAAACCCGATCTGGCGAGCTCGATGTGACGATGAGTGATCTGGTTGAAAAAAGATTGAAGAATCTTTAGGATACTGGCCGATAAACTTGCTCACTTGCTCGCCTCCCTCAAGTCGGTGATCAGATCAATCTGGCCCGCAAACGACCAGTCGGTGGGCAGGCTTATGCCAGAAGCGCCAGATCGCATTCCTTTGGCGTTATGCTCCAGCGCATCCGCCGCACGCGCGCATAGCTCCTGCAATTCCAGTATTTCGCCATGCATCATGTTGTTATCGATCTGGCAAAGCCCCAGTTGCTCCTGCAGATCAGCTAGAAACTGGCTTTCCGCGTCCATGCTACTCGGCAGCCTCCCGCAGTTCGGTGATCAGCTTCAATCGCTCGATAACTGGCATATAACTGTCGGTCGCATCAAGCTCCAGCGCATCCGCCGCACGCTTACACAAGGAAATCAACTCGTTCAGATCGCGAGAATCCTCGACCCAGTGGCGTTTGAGGGTTTCGATTTCGGTTTTGAGCCTTTCGATCTCTAAATTGGCTTTTTCCAAATCCGCGTACACTAGGTCCAGTTCATCGGGTTCATCCGGCGGATCGAGATTCAAATTTGCTTCGTGTCCAGTTGGATCAATCATTTGTTTGGCTCCTCCAGAGTCGCTACCTCAGTACGGAATTCTTCCCGGATTGCATGTAACGCCCAAGCCGGCAACTCAATTTTTGCCTCCCGAGCTTTTGCGAATATTGCCTTGGTGATCTCCCCGAACGTTTCCTCGGCCTTGGCCTTGAACGCCCTTGGATCGCCCGTAACCTGCATCAGGTCCGGTGTGCAACTACTCAACCACATCCGCCAGCCCAGCCTGAACCAGCGCGCCACCGCCGCAGCCCCTTTCTCAGCATCGCCACGGGCAATCAGTTGCCCACTATCCCGCATCGCAAGCTCAACCTGGCGCTCGTACTCGAGCAACGTCTGGGTGATCCGCTTGTAATCGCTCAACGCGTAACTGATCAGATCGTTGCGGCCCTTGGCTAAGGCTTCCAGTTGCCGGGAGTAAAAGATCGATTCCAAACCCTGCAACCGTTTCAAAGCCGCCGCAGCTCCCTCGCCGGCCGGCGACGGAAGATTCTGGATCAAGTCGAAGTTCAACATTCCGGCCTGATCCTGGCGTTTGCCGTTAAGCGCTTCTTCAGCAGTCTTAACAGGCTTTCCCGCCCGGCGATTGCGGATCTTTTCATCCCGGAAAGCCAATACCTCGCCTGGATCAGAAATATCACAGCCTTGCGAACGCCATTTTTGCACCGTCGTCTTTGAGACCCCAAAAAGATTCATCACCGAATCAATTTTTCGGCCTTCGACAGTTTTTGGTCGTCCCAAGACTGCTTTTGACATAAACTATTTAAAGCCAGCGGGTTTTTACGCCCTAAATGTGAAGATTTATTTCAGCGGACACTGGTTTTTCTTTGTCGCATTGCAAAAATAGATTTCTTATCGGGGTATCCGTGCTTTGCCATGATGCGCAATACCTGGACAGCTCTGGTATCGATCGGAGTTTATCACTGGATTGATGCCCTTTCATAAGTACCTACAAATCAAGGCGCATGGTAAACCGATTGTCTAACTTTTATAAACGGTTGTTGTAACCGACCGGGTTAGGTTTAAAGCCGGCTCTGGTGCGCAATTGGTTGATACATTTTGAGATAGCCATTTTAGTCAGGCCGTACTGGCAGGCAATCTCGGCTTCGGTTAACTCCAGAAAATCGCTTGAGGGCAACTTGAGAGCCATACTGATCTGGTACCAGTCACGGGACGGGTGCCGGGATTGGATCATGATCTGGTCAATCACGTGCAGGAGACACATGAGGCGTTGCGCGGCCAGGCGATATTCGTTTGGGGAAGCGTTATTGGTATCGTCGTCAAGGGGAAAATCGAATTGAACGCTCGGTTCGGGAATCCAATGACGGCAAGGATCGATAGGCATTGTGGCAATGCAATATGTATTCAATCGGGAAGAGTTTTTCCATTGATTTTCTTTTGGCGAAGGACTGCTTCGAACTGGTTCCAGAGCGCCTGGGCCTGGTAGCCGAGCTCAGCTGCGTCGGCCATACCCTGGACCGGGTCGGCCCGGCGGATTGCTTCCCGGACCCGTTCAAGATAGAACCTGGCGCGGTCGAAACGGCGCGTGACTTTCTTATTCACGGTAACTGGGAAAGCAGGACTTTGGTGTGGCGTTCGCGCCATTTGATCTCGGCGTTAATGAGATTGGCTTCCTTTTTCAGTTTACTGTTGTCGGAGCGGTCTTTTTCCTGGAGGACGAGAACCAGGTGCGCCAGGAACTCCAGGTGTGCCAGTGGCAACTGGGTGTACTCGTTATGTTCGTGATCTCTCATCTTTTTCAGCTTCCTTGTTACTTTTTAAGCTTGACACCAAAACCTACGAAGTGGTGTTCTAAAGGAGGTTGTTATTCAAAAAGCGTCCGCGCCTAGACGGCGCTTTTTGAAACCTCCCTTTTGAGCCCACTTCTGCATAGGGAACGTAATTATTAGGTTCACATTCGGTTCAAAATTCACTTTTGAACCATTCTGAACTTCGACACATAGTTTGAAGTGAGGAAATAAGAGTCGTCGGTACTTTGCGCGATGTACCCGAGTTCCTGTGCTTCTTTAAGCCGGCGTCCAAACGTTGATTTTTTGACTTCTGCAGCTTCAGCTCGGCGTTTCAGGTGCGCCCAGGTGATGTACTCATCACTCTCGAGTAACTTGCACAAAGATTCGGCACTGAAAGCTTGTGGCCGGCCGACCCTGAGAATTTTCAGCCGTTCCGGATCCTTAGCTTCCGCTAATCTGAACCGTGGCGCCTCGAACTCGACTACAAACGATTCCTGGTGCGGCCAGTGTCGCAGGTCGGTAGTAACGGTGTAGCATTTTTCATCTTCGTGCTCTCGGAAAGTGACACAAGCATCGGGTGCACGGCCCCAGACGCCCGAGCCGCTGAACGCGTCGATGGCGCGTTTATCACTTTGGTTGCCTTTGGAAAAATGCTGCAACAGATCAACGCCAGTATTGAGTTTTTTAGCTACTTGCAGAGCGCGATTCATTAAATCGATAACGACGCCTGAATCCGATTCGCTTAAACCGCTCCCGGCCAGCATGCGGTAGGTTGGGTCAAAGGAGATAGCGATGTACTTGTCCGGCTCGATCCAGTCGGCCAGGTGCAAAAAGTCGTCTAAGCGGAAATTGACACCGCGAAGTGAAAGAACATCGATATTGTCCAGTGTTCCGTACTCGTAGGAATCGCGGATTTGTTCGAACCGTTTGCGGATTTCGAAATCGAACAGTTCAAGGTCAATATGCAGAACCGGACCTTTGGTGATATACGGCCAGGTGAGCCAGCCCAGGCCGTTACTGATACAGAACATGAGATCCATTTGAGCCCAGCTTTTCCAACTTTTGGAGTGACCGCCTAGAAGCAAAACTTCCTGTTGCCGCCAGAGGTTTCGGACGATGACAGGAGGCGCATTCACGGTGAGTTCGTTAATCTTCGTAATTGCCAGCCAGGACGGTTTTTCGCCGTTGGAACTGTTTTGGGATTGTTTATAGAGTTCTTCGAGGTGCCTGATATCGTCCATTGCCAGTCACCACTAGGTTTAAGGTTTTGGGGAGAGTTTGAACTTGATGATTTCGCGCTGTTTCTCATCAAAGCTATGATGGAGCGTTGCGTACCAGGTGCGCCCGAGCAGAACGGTTTTACCGACATAATCCGGATCGGAAAATTTCGTTTTCTTCGGTACCGGATTAAAAGTGATGCGGATCGATTCGAGGCCCTTTTCGAACCGGCCGCGTTCGACTTCTTCGCTAAGGATTCGGTACCAAAATGCATGTTCAGCTTGGAATAGGGCCTGGATATCGTCTGGCGAAAGTCCCGCTCCTTTAAGTTTTAAAGCTTCCTCGGCAATTTCCAGGATGCGCCTGACGCGTTCATCCGGATCGGAAGGAAGCAAGTCCATTTGCTATCTTTCATTTGGTAAACCGCACAAAGCGCAAGAGCAGAGCCGTGGCGATCAGCCACAACACAATGAAGAGGTAGAGCATCAGAAGGGGATATCGTTAGGTTCAGGCCGCAGATCGGGTCGCGGCTTGTAAGGTTTCGCTGTCGGAGTAGCAGGCGGCGGAGGTGCCGACTTGCGTTCGTGCACAATATTGGTTGCCGGGTCCAGGTATTCGCTCACCTTGTTGCGTTCCCGTCCGTCCCAGGTTTCGATTGAGAGTGCGACGAGGCCTTTACGCTGAATACAGTCATCGGCTTCCAATGACGCGTCCGAACCCGGTTTCCCGAGTTTCTCGCCGGTCGCGATCCTGAACTGGTCAATTTTCCAATAAGCATTCGGGACAAAAACCAGGTGATCAATGAGCTCAAGCGAACCATTGACTTCCAAGGTCAGCCGAATCATCTCGTTACCGTTTTTGCTGGTAACTTCTTCGGCATTTTTGACCCTGAACGGGTAAGCGCCTTCTGGGAGCAGATCGCTTGAACCGGCATTCTGTTGATAGGTAGGCATAGTTGATTTTGTTTAGGGTTTAAAAAAATCCGATAGTTGTATTTGTCCGCTCTTTAGTGAGCGTAGCGTAGGCAGGATTCAGCTCAATTAGTACTGCTTTGCGGCCCAACTCGAGCGCCACCTTGCCGGTTGTGCCGCTGCCGGCAAACGGATCCATGATCATGTCACCCGGTTTGCTGCCGGCCAGAATACAAAGCTTGGGCAATTCTTCGGGGAAAGTGGCGAAATGAGCATCCGAATAAGGTTGCGTTGTGATTGTCCAGACCGTGCGGCGGTTGCGGCCAGTTCTTTCCTCATCTCTATGGAAAGTGTCAGCACCGGCAGTGCGACGTTGGCCTGTTTTATTCAAAAAAACATTTTTAGATCCATTAGCAGCGAGTGTTGAACGCGCACTATTCGAAGTATCAACGCTTGCTTCCCTAACCGCTTCCGCATCATAAAAATAGCGCTCCGATTTACTTAAGAGAAAGATGTATTCATGCGCTTTGGTTGGCCGATCGGTCACACTTTCCGGCATCGGATTAGGCTTGTGCCAAATAATGTCGCTGCGCAGGTACCAGCCGTCGGCTTGAAGCGCAAACGCCACGCGCCAGGGGGTGCCGCAGAGATCTTTGCTTTTCAAAACTCCGCCAATGGTTCGCATAGCGCTTTGAGAACGGGTCAGAGAATTCCATGATCCCAAGCCACCATTGACCGCATTTTCATTTTTCGGATGTGCTGTATATCCATTTGTTGCGTAAGTATCGCCCAAATTCAGCCACAACGTACCGTCGTCGCGTAGCACGCGCTTGACCTCGCGAAACACGGCAACCATGTTTGCCACGTAGGCTTCCGGCGTTTCTTCTAGCCCTGCTTGCCCATTAACGCCATAATCGCGCAGGCCCCAGTATGGAGGACTGGTTACGCAACATTGGACGCTGGCCGGCGGTAAAGTTGGCAGAATGTCCAAACAATTGCCTGTTAGGATTTCTAACATTAGAAACGTTAATAAAACTTGATAAGCTGTTTTTCTTCGACCGGTTCCAGCTCGGGTTCTGGTTCCGGCTCTGGTGCAGGCGCAGGCTGCGCTACCGATGCCGGTGTCGGATATTTGAGAGCGTGCATCGCTTCGGCTATTCTGTAAGTCAGGCGCAAGTCGTGGCGCAGATAATCACGAGCTTCATCGGGTTTGTAACGCAGGAGCTCGTGGAAATCGGCGCCGTTAGCCGTTTTTGGTTCAAAGCCGAAATAGAGCGCCAGATCGTTGAGACTGACTTCGAACTGAGCGGCATGCTCAGGCCCGGTCCACAATTCCATCAGATCGGTGAAAAACGCGGGCAGGTAGCGGCCTTTAACGAAACCTGGTGCCACCGGGATCTTGTGCAGCCAGGCGCGCCGAACCAGAAACGGGACATCAAAATTTTTGATGTTAAAGCCTAACCAGTGTGCGCCTTCATTTGTGTGGTAAAGCCAGAACTCGAAAAATGCAGTTATGGTTTCAGCTTCATTTGGACCCACAAAAATGATCGGATCGCCGTCGGATGCACCGAGTACACCGATCATGGCAATCGAACCGGTTAAAGCGCTTAATGCAGCTCGCTTGTAATACCGCTGGAAATGTTCGGTCCTAGCTCGCTCGATTTTTGCCGCGATCTTTTCCGGATCAGTTAAATTACCAACTCGAACTTCATCTGCATTAAAAGGTGGAATGATCGCGTTTAGCCGTTCGGTATCGACGGGAATCGTTTCGATGTCGAAACAGAAGTTTTTCATAGCCTAATGCTTCTTCCTGTAAGCGTAGGGACGACCCTTAGCGATCCACTTCAGAATCTCTTGCGTCATGAAACGGCCGCAATACTCGCACCGTTCCCGCGCTTTGCTTTGTGCCGCTCGTCGTCTCGGGCTTTTTGGGGCCTTCGGCTTGTTTAAGTCACTGAGCTCATCGAAATCATTCGTCGGATTCGGCATGTCGCGAATGATCGTTTCGTCGCTAAGTAGTGACGCTTGTAAGTCTTTGATTTTGACTAACTTATACGCGTCTGTTAAATACCTCACATTGAGGGATTCTAGACTCTCTCTATTTCGATGGAGTTCCATGTATCTCCAAGCAGTCGAATCGCTAAATGGCAGGCTATGATTTAAAAATTCGCCCCATTCTCCTTTTTTGATTTGCGGCTTCAATTCAGTGAGCAACTCCCCAATTCGGATAGCCTTCTGAACCGACATTCGACCGAGGCAATACAGTTCCAAACCGAGCATTTTAAGCTCGATACCTTGAGGCGTTTCACACGCCTGACTCCAAGTCAATTCTTGCCTGCTCTGCTCCGTCTTCTCGGTCGCCGGGATAAGTGATTCCATATTTCTCCAGTAAATGTTGAAATGCTTTAACTGCTGCTGTTTTTCCCCACGATGCGGCCGGAAAACTCCAACCTAAATAACCCCATTGCTCACTTGTCGGGTACGCTTCCCGTTCCGGATACTCTTTATCGAATATTGTCTGGGCTGGTAGCTTGCGAATTCTAACAACTTCATATCCGTACAATTGCCCTGTCTCACCGATAAGTTTATACAAGGCAACTGCGCCCTGGCGCTGGATTTGTTTCAGAGTGCGATCCTCTGCTGGGATGGATTTAGCTAGAGGTTTCAATGTAGATGAAAGGTGGATTCTTGATTTTGATGATTACGCAGCCGTACTTTGGTCTGCCCCCATAATTCTTCGATAAAATCAACGATTTGTTCTACTTGATCCGAACGTGATTCATAAGCGCCAAGGTTGCCAAGTGTACGAAAATACTTAACAAATTTTGGGACACGCTTATTTGCTAGTCTGATAAATTTCTGTTCGGACGTTTCTGCTGGTGCGATAGTTTCTTCGCGTCTTTGAACTGTAAGGTTATTCTTCATTAAGCCTCTGTGTTTTTGGTTTCATTTGTGGCTTCTTCGGCCTGAGAGTGCGGAGCTGTTGCGCTCAACTCCGCACTCTCTTTTTGCTGCTGGCCCCCAGAATTGCCAAAGTAAAATTTCTTGACGCACTCGGCAAAAGCGCGCCATTCCAATTCCATTTCAAATGGCAGGTTAAACCGGTTTTTAGCGTCAAAGCCAGGTCGGTGCTCGGTAAAGAGGCAACGTTCGCCGTCGCCCAGCCCGCGGTTTCCGGTCCCTGATTTGCTGGCCTGTTTAACCCGTTCCTTGAATGTGGCAAAAAGAACTGCATCAGTTGCTTGTCTGACTGCGGCGGCCGCGCCATCATGAATTGCTACGACGTACCGGTCATAGCCGGCTAACTGGTTCGGGTCATCGAACCGCTTGATTTTAGAGTGGGAAATTAAGATAACATGGAACCGCTCGGCCAGGTCCGTTAACTGGCCTAGCAATCCCCGCCAGATTTCCAGTGCGCGCGTATAACCTTTCCCGTAACCGCCACCGTAATCTTCGATGGTTTTGACCTTTTCTTCCGCGCAAACCTGTTTCCAAATTAGTGGTTCAAGCCAATCGATTGAATCGATAACCACACTTTTAAATGGATGTTCCTGTTTGGCCAGGCCCGAGACCTGGTTAAGAAGAGCGCCTAAACTTTGCGGTTGCGGCAGGCGCGCCACGTCCAGTTGTTCGCTTCCTTTTTCGGTCCCGATAAAAACGGGATCCGGAGCGTGACTGGCAAAAGTGGTTTTACCAACTCCGTCCGGACCGTGAATCAGAGCAAAGATCGGCCGGGGCCGTTTCCCGTAGGTAATCCCGGATAGGTAGCCCCCTAAGTCTTTATTATTATTGTTGGTCATCGGGTAGGTCCAGTGGGAGACAGAAATATTCAAAGATTTGAGCGATAGCATCTTTGTGCGTCGTACAGACAAAAACGTCGATGCCGGCACTGGAAAGCTCGTTAAAACATTCCACCTGCTCGCGTGACAACCGGCCACCAGGGTTCTTAAACTCGATCAGACAGGCCGCAGTCTTGACCCGGTGTCCCAAGGCTACTTTGCATAGAACCGTGAAATCCGGCCAACCTCGGCGGATAGTGGACCGTTTAGCCGTGTTAGCGTGCACGTAAGCAAACACTTTTTTGTGCCGGCGCAGGAACGCGATAAAATCATTGTGTTTCTGTGTTTCCTTACTTTGGTCTTCCTGCGCAATTCGTTCACTCGAAGTCAGCCGGATCCGGCGCGGCAACTGCGCCCGGTCGCGTGCGTCCATTAAATCGATCTGGCGTTGGGTCGGGATCATGCCGGCGGGTTCCAGTCAGGGTTAGCCTCGGGTTCAGGTTCCGGGTCGGGAACCGGTCCACTGGCTAAAACGCGTTCCAGAATAGTTTTCTTAGGCCGCCCGCGGCCGCGTTTAACCGGTTGCGCCGGGGAGCTAGGGAAACTGAACGTGGTCTGGTCCGGGTCGATCCAATCAATGACCGAGTCAGTAACGCGTTTACCGAAACTGATCTTGGTTTCGACCATGCGCTTATTGCCCTCGTACTTAACGATTGCGCCGAACCCGATTTTTATTGATTCCTCGCCGTTACGGAAATCGCTGATATCAGCCCAATGATTTTGTAATAAGACCCGAGCCTGTTGCGTTATATGCTCGATAATCTTTTCTTGTTCACTCATAACTGTCTCTCCTTTCGTTCCCGGTTGATTAGCCATCGGTTGCGCAAATCGATTCGGCGTTCCAGTTCTCGCGAGGCGAAAAAGAGACGCGCACTAGCGATTACCAGAATCGCACTCCAGACCAGGTTAATAACGGCCCAGCAATAGAAGCAGGTTGTGCTCATGATTTGATTCCTTGTTTGGCCCACCAAGCTTCCAGGATGCTGACTCTGAAACGCCAGTTGCCTTCTGTCCTTAATTGGAATGCTCCCGGAATAGCGCCGCTGATCGCGCACTTTCGAACAGTCTCCGCATCGCAGCCAAGAGCTTTGGCCACTTCAGGAATTGAAACCGTTTTACGCCCGTTCAATTCGCTAAATAAGGTATCGCCCATAATTTGTGCTCTTTGTGTGCACAAATTAAAGCACGTGCTTTTTAAGCCTTTTTCGGACTGGACGGGTTTTGGCCGGATTTTGGCCGCATTATGGCCGGATTATGGCCGGAAAATTTCTGTTGACGCACTTTTTCAATCAGCCGTTCAGCTTTCTTCCGATTTATACCGAACTCCTTGACCAGAGCGGCCGGCCTGATATCGATCCCGGCTGCGATAAAGAGCATAATGACGCGCTCTTCCTGCGGGATCATGCGCCTGGCCCGTTCAACGTCTTCGTCAGTGAAAAGACGAGAGAAGACTGGTTGGGATGGGTCCACCTTGGGACGAAATCAAAAGGGAAACGAACGAAGGAAAAACTCTTCTAAAAAATATTATTGGCAAATAACCAATAATGTTTTAATTCCAGAATCAGGTTGCATTCCATTATAGGAATGTAAATAAGATGTGAACAACTGTCGCAACTGATGTTCGCAAATCTGGGACCAATCAGGAGTTACGATCTTGATCGGTCTCTTTTTTTCCCGGTGCCCGATCAAGTTGAATCAAATCTCATGTGCTCCGTCACTTTCCTTCGCTACCGGCCTTTTCCCCTTTTCTCCCTGATCCCCGAAATTTAGGGATTTTGCCCCACTGGTAAGAAAAACGACTACATGAAATTAGCAACAACAAACAAGTAAAAATTTTTGTATTTAACTCAAATCCAATGTAGCGGATGCCATTACAAACGTTTAGCAACCTAGCGCATTTTTTCCGCCGCGCGATGGAAACGCTGTTCGAACAAGTCGATGCCGGCGAACAAATCCATTGGCCCCTGCGGTTCGTGACCAAAAAAAGGCACAAGCCTTTAATCCGGTTTCGATTCGTTTACGTGGCATCTTTCCACCTCAGCTATAGCGAAGAAGAATGGCAGACATTGCTGAGGAACACAAGCATTGCCAAGCGCCTTTAACCTGGCCGCTCTGTTTGGCACTCGCTCCCGCGTAAGCGGGTGTGGCCAATCGGAAACATCATGAGCGCCTCCACGAAATCCGGGTTGAGGCTTCCGGTCTGAGGCGACGGATTGACTGCCCTGCCAAGTAGGCAGTTGACCGGGACGTTGGTGCAACTGGTCCCATCCTTGTGATCGCGCGATGTCGGCGTCGGCCAGAGTTTGTGTATCGCCGTTACCAGATCGTCGCCTCCCGACCCTTCCCGGTTCGCCCTCGCGTAATCCGGCCCGCTCGCCGATAGCTTCGCCTCCGGTGTCGGGAGCAATCGATGCTTCACCTCGTACTGCAGATCCCCGTGTCCCTTGCCCTGACTGTCGTACCCCTCCTTGCGCGGCGTCGGCCAGAGCCTGATCCTGTCCAAAGTTTGGTACACTCCCTTGGTGTGCGCGTTCGGCCCTTCCACACTCGCGTTCGCGGTTCCCAATAATGAACACTCGCTCTCGCAGGTGCTTTGCCCCGACTGCGTTAGCCGGAACGCTGAAAAGCCTGATCGCGTATCCCAGATCTGCCAGACGTAGCAATACTCCGCTGAATTCGTCCAGTGTGAGGATGCCAGGAGGATTCTCGAAAATGCACCAAGCCGGCTGGACTGCTCCAACAACATCGAGCACTGCCGGCCAGAGCCAGCGGTCATCGCATGAGCCTCTCCGCTTCCCGGCCAGACTCGCCGGCTGGCAGGGTACTCCGGCTGAGAGGACTGTAACTCGTCCTCGAAGAGCGGAAAAATCGGCGTGTCGGATGTCTCCATAATTTTTGATGTCCGGCCAGTGTTCTTTGAGCAGCGCGCAGCAATAAGGTTCGACCTCTGCAAATCCTATTGTGTCAAATCCGGCCCACTGGGCCGCGATGGTGAATCCTCCGATCCCGGTGCAGAGATCAAAGTGCGTCAGCATTGCACCTTCGGAAACGCCGTGCATTTAAGCTTCATCCCTTGTGCCGGCGCGATATACAAATCAGTCGTCACGATCACGTACACCGCAACCGTATCGGCACAAGCTTGCGCGATAGCCTGAATACAACCTTCCATGCTGCGCACCTCGCCCCGACCGCCTTTGTAGGAATCCACGTTACTGACCAAACGCCTCGGGTTTAGCAACCTAGCGCATTTTTTCCGCCGCGCGATGGAAACGCTGTTCGAACAAGTCGATGCCGGCGAACAAATCCATTGGCCCCTGCGGTTCGTGACCAAAAAAGAAGAGGAGACCCTGAAAGGAGTCTCCTCAATTAAACCACCGCCACGAAAGAAAAATCCCTAAGCAACCATTGGAACAACCTTGCGCCCACTGGTCGGCCGGATCGCGAACCAGGCGCGGCCGCTCTCAGGTTCCCGACGTTTGATGTAATAGCGTCTGATCGTCGATTCGAGATCCCCCATCGCAGAAGCCAATTCGCCCGATGACTTAAATGTCGCACCCCAGCTCGCGTACCCGTTGCGCAACCCGTTATCCGGCACCTCAATTTTGAGCTTGTACAAGAGCTCGTGGTTAAGCCGTTGCAAGGTTGATTGGGAAATTTCCATGATCCGGGTCGTCCGGACCGGGATCATCCGCAGCCACTCCGCAGCGGCCGGTTCAAGCGGAATATAGCGCGACTGGTCCTGCGCTCCGGTCTGCTTGGCTACCTCGTGGCGGACATGGATCCAGTTGCGGTCCCAATTGATATCGCGCCACTCGATTACCGGGTCGGAAGCATACGAAGAGATGATCTCAGCCCGGCGCATCCCGCACAGACCCCCCAGGACGTAGTACGGCAGCAACCGGAAATAGCGATTAGTGGGCACGTCGCCGGGAATCGCAGGTTCCAGACCGGAAACCACAAAGAGAATGCGCCGGAACTCTTCAACGCCCAAAGGTTCATTGTTCGAGGCCCATTTATCTTTAGGCTTTGAATTCGCCATCGGATCGACTGAGAGATATCCCTTTGAGAGTGACCAGTTGATGAATCGTTTGACGTTGGCGTACTGAGCTCGCCGTGTCGTGCCGGGTCCAAAGGAATCGAGATAAGCGTCAATCTGCGCGTGAGTCAACTCGACCATCGACGTTTCCAGACCTACAAGCTCGGTAAGTCGGCGCAGTGTCGAACGGTACTTGTAAAGAGTGCGAACGTTCTTTTCGCGTTCGATCTCCTTTTTAAACTCGACCGCAGCCTCGTAGATCGTCGCGCCGGATCGTTTAACTGCCAGCACCGTTTTCTGGTAATGGCGAATCGCATCCAGGAACTGGTGCTCATCAATCCCGAGAGTCTTTGCCATCGTAAGCGCAGCATGCTGGCTTGCGGAAACCCTCCTGGATGCTCGAGCGCCGCTACCCAAGCCAGTTCGCAAAGCCCGAGGTCCAACTCTCGCTCACCAACAACTTTACCCAGAACAACCTTTCGCTTTCGATCAACCTGGGCGAAGCCAAGGCGATCGAGGCCGCCGCTGAGCCGGTTCGCTCACGAGTCAAAGAAATGTTCAAAACCTACAAACCGTTGCTCGGAAACGGTGAGCCAAACGGAAACGGACAACAAAAAAGCCAGTCAGAGTAGACTGGCTTCAATGATTTCGCGGATTCGTCGCGCCGGTTTGGGTTTTAGTTGTTCGAGAATCTCAGCTTTGACTCGGATGGTGAGTGCTCGCCGGCCATCATTGACTCCGGGTTTGCGCCCGGAGCCGGTTCGTTTGCCGCCGCGTTTTGTGTGATAACGGGCGAGCGCACCATAAAGTTGTTCTTCATTCATTCCCGTTCTCCTGCGGTGAAAACGAATTCACCAGTCTCCGTATTTACTACGTGAGCGAGAAAACCGTTTAGATTCATGAACGACGCTTCCTCGACGTTGAGTTGCGCTCGCCTTTTTGCTTCTGCCAGCGAGTTGAAACGATCTCCTTCATCCATCGATTGTTCTGTTCCTTCGTAAATGTGATATTTCATACAGTTATTAACGTCTTTCTAATTGAAAAGTAAAGGTATTTTTTCAATAAATGACTAAACACCAGTTTCTCGAGCTGTACGGCACCCATGTTTACCAGGTGCGCCTCTCGGTTGCCTGCGGGCTGGTGCACAAGTATCCGCCTCGTGACGCTATTGATATGGCGGACCAGTTCGTTGAAGCATTGCTGGACGAATCACTTGAGGCAGCAATGAACCTCGGAAATCCTGCTCCAGATGAAGCTTGCTAAAGGTCTGCGCGATTCTCCTTTGCTCTTCGCTACTAAGGTCTTAAACACCAGCCTCTACACCTGGCAGGCTGAGATCGCCGAGGCTGCCGATTTCGGTTCTCAGTACGAGCGGGTCCGAATCGCGGTCCGGACTCCGAATGGTTCCGGTAAATCCAGTGTCGTTATCCCGACAATCATCTTGCGCTGGCTTGATCATTATCCGCGCTCCAAGGTGGTCTTGACCTCGGCTGATCCGCGTCGACGGAGTTTACCATGCGCACTATTTGGTAAATGGCGGTCGATGAACAATACGTTTCAGATCTGGTGTTCTGGGGAAAATTGTCGGCGGCAAATTT
>Ga0318563_10000087_pt1 | contig 36537 bp, 30 predicted proteins | sample GRESIP066b5f19_FD_203689 | JGI IMG/M metagenome (GOLD analysis project Ga0318563, IMG submission 203689) | Tropical soil microbial communities from Luquillo Experimental Forest, Puerto Rico - GRE.SIPMG.066b5f19 | ecosystem: Environmental > Terrestrial > Soil > Tropical forest > Bulk soil... | reverse complement strand
CAGCGGGATCGGACAGACGACCACCGACTCGGGTCCCAGCTCGAAGTAGAGCTCGGCGTTGCGCGTGTTCCAGTAGGTCTTGCGGTGCGGCAGCACCGCGCCCTTCGGCTGGCCGGTGGTGCCGCTGGTGTACATCAGCATCTGCGGCGTCTCGCCACCTGGAGCGACGGAGAGCTCGCGCGGCCGATCGGGCAGGTGCGCGGAGAGCTCGTCGGCCGAGAGTGCGCGCGTGCCGCGGCGCGCGGGCAGGGCGCCGGCAGCGCCGTGGATCGCCAGCCGCGGCTCCGCGTCGTCGAGCTGGAAGGCGAGCTCCGCCGCGGTGAGTCGCGTGTTGAGCGGAATCGCGATCGCGCCCAGCCGGGCCGCCGCGAAGTACAGCTCGAGCACGAGCGGCTCGCTCGGCAGCGCGAAGGCGATGCGCTCGCCGCGCTCGAGCCCGAGCTCCGCGAGCGCCGCCGCGGTGCGCTCCACGCGCTGCTCGAGCTCGCCGTAGCCGATCCGCTCGCCGGTCGCCTCGACGATCAGCGCGGGGTGGGCGGCGCGCTCGCGCGCGTGCAGCTCGAGCCAGGTTCCCACGTTGGCATCCGGGCCGGGGTCGCTGCGCATCGCGGGCGGCGAGTGTGACAGAATCGCGCCGTGAACCTCAAAGGCCAGCCGGTGCGCGTCGGCGACCTGGTGCACCGCGCAGAGCGAGCGGTCTCCAAAGAGGTGATCGCGTTCTACTGCGACACCTTCCACGACCGCAACCCGCTGTACGCGCGCGACGGCTTGGCGCCGCCGCTGCTCTACCACAGCGAGGTCTACAGTCACATCGACCGCTGGTACCTGCGGCGGCTGGTGGGCAACCTGCACGCGCGCCAGGAGTGGCAGCTGTTCGCGCCGCTCCGCGCCGGGACCACGGTGTCGACGCGCTCGACCGTGGTCGAGCGCTACCGCAAGCGCGACCGCGACTTCGTGGTGAACGAGGTCGACTTCTGCGACGCCGACGGTCGGCTGCTGGTGCGCTCGCGCACCCACCAGTCGTTCCTCGCCGAGCAGAAGCCCGACGACGGGTTCGTGGTGGACCGCGAGAGCGCGGGCAAGAAGGAGCGCCGGCCACTCGGCGAGGGCGACGGCGTCGAGCTCGAGCCGGTGGAGCTCGAGGTCGACCTCGCGACCTGTTGGCGCTTCAGCGGACCGGTGAAGAACTACCACACCGACCGCGACGAGGCGCGCAAGCTCGGCTTCCCCGACGTGGTCGTGCAGGGGATGCTCTCGACCTGCCTGATCTCGCAGCTGATGGCGAACGCCTTCGGTCCGGGCTGGCTGGCGGGCGGCCGGATGGACGTGAAGCTCGTGAACGTGCTGTGGGGCGGCGAACGCGTGCGAGCGTGTGGAAAGGTTCGCGCCGAGGAGATCGAGGGCACCACGACGCGCAAGCTCGCCGACGTGTGGGTCGAGAAGGCCGACGCCGCGCGCACGCCGGTCACCGTCGGAGCCGCGTCAGCCCTGACCGGCTCCTGATCCCGACTCGAGGAACTGGCCGAGCGCCTGCGCCATCTCGTGCGCCGACGCATAGCGGGCGTCCGGGTTCTTCTCGCAGGCGCGCTGCAGGATCCTCACCAACCCCTCGGGGATGTCGGGCCGCAGCGTGCGCGGGTCGGGCAGCACCGCGTGCAGCTGCTGGTCCACCACGCCGTCGCCGCTGAACGGTCGCTGCGCGGTGGCAATCTCGAACAGCGAGATGCCGAGCGCGTACAGGTCGGTGCGGCCGTCGATCTCGCGGCCGAGGATCTGCTCGGGCGGCATGTACTGCGGCGTGCCCTTGGCCTCGCTGCGCGCCTCCTCGCCCGTCTCCATCACCTTGCTGATGCCGAAGTCCATCAGCTTCACCGTCCCGTCGCTCGCGAGCAGCATGTTGGACGGCTTCACGTCGCGGTGGATCACGTTCTGGCGGTGCGCGTAGGCGAGCGCGTGGCAGATCTCGCGTCCGATCTCGGCGACGCGCCGCGGCGGCAGCGGCTGCTTCTCGGTGGAGCCGCGCACGCGCATCACCTCGCGCACCGTGCGGCCCTGCACGTACTCCATCACGATGCAGGGCTCGCCGCCGAGCAGCGCCACGTCGTAGATGTGCACGATGTTGGGGTGGTTCATCGCCGCGGCGGCGCGCGCCTCGGCGCGGAACATCTTCAGCGCTTCCGGGTTCGCAGCCAGCTCGTGGGGCAGGAACTTGATCGCGACCGGGCGCTCCAGCTCGCGGTCCCAGGCCAGCCGCACGATGCCCATCCCGCCGCGCCCGATCTCGTCGCGCAGCTCGTAGCGCGTCGACTCCGCCGCGGGGCCTGCGGTGGCCGGGCCGCCCGCGCGCTCGCGCAGCCGCTCGAGCCGGGCGGCGACGTCGGCGTAGTCGGGGTCCACGCCCGCGATCTTCTCCAGCGACTCGATCGCGCCCGCGCCGTCGCCCAGCCGCTCGAGCGCGTTCGCGAGCGTGAGCAGGAGCTCGAGGTCGTCCTTCTCGGGCGGCCCGGCGACCGCGATCGCCTGCAGCCGCTCGCGCGCGCGGTCGATCAGCCCCTTCTCCAGGAAGATGCGCGCGAGCAGCCGCGAGGCTGCGCGCGTGTCGGGCGAGGTCGTGGGGATCCGCTGCAGTGTGTCGATCGCGCGCTCGTAGGAACCGACCTCGTAGAAGGCGCTCGCCGCGACCAGATAGTTCTCCTCCTCGAGCGCGAGCTCCGCGGCGCGCGTGCGGTCGCCGGCGCGCTCCCAGGTGGCCCGCGCCTGGGTGATCTCGCCGGCCTTCTCGTGACAGTCGGCGGCGCGCTCGAACACGCCCGCACGTGCGTAGCACTCGGCCGCGCGCGAGAAGCGGTGGATGCGCTCGAACAGCTCGGCCGCACGCCGCGCCTCGCCCGCTTCGGCGAAGGCGGCGGCCGCGCGCTCGAAGTTCCCGGCCGACTCGTACAGCTCGGCCGCGCGCGCGAGCACGCGAGGCTTGCGCCCGCGCGCCTCGAGCAGGGCTTCGGCCGCCTCGACGCCGAGCCCCGCGCGGGCGAACAGCCGGGCGGCGCTCTCCGGGTCGCCGAGCCGCGCGTGGATGCGCGCCGCGCGCTCGAGCTCGCCGCCGCGTTCGAGCAGCTCCGCCGCCGCGCGCTCGTCGCCGAGCGTGAGCAGCGACTCGCCGGCCTCCAGCCAGGCCCCCGCCGCCTCGAAGTGGTGCGCCGCCTCGGCGTGGCGGCCCATCTCCGCGTAGACCTTCGCCGCGCGCGCCGGCTGGCGGGATTGCAGCAGCGCGCGCGCGAGCTTGGCCTTCGCGCCGGCGCGCTCGTAGAGCGGGAGCGCGCGCGCGATCTGGTGGCGCTCGACCAGGAGATCCGCGGCGCGCTCGATCTCGCCGCGCGCGACCAGGGCCTGGATGTCCGCCTCGCCCCCGGTCGGCTTGGCGTCGCGCAGCTTCCGGCGGTGGACGAGCGCCGCGAGCGTGCCCGACCCCGCAGCGCCGACGAACGCGCCGGTCGCGAGCGGATGCTCGTTGGACAGGCTCGCCGCAAGGGCAGCGAGCGCGGTCCACAGCTCTGCGATGCCCCCCAAGTCGATCCTCTCCGGCGCAAGCCGACTTGCGCGCACGCGAGGGCCCTCGCGTTGCACGCCGCGCCATCCGGATCTTCGGCGCCGACGAGAAGTGTGTTGAGGGGCGGCGCGGGCGGCGCGCGGCGCGTAAGCTCGAGCCATGGCCGGGCCGCTCGATCCGGTGCAGCGCGAGGTCGCGCGCTTCCTGCGCGCGCACGCAGTCCCGCGCACTGCGCGGCTGCTCGCCGCGGTCTCGGGCGGCTCCGACTCGGTGGCGCTGCTGCACGCGCTGCTCGCGCTGGGCCAGCGCGTCGGTGTCGCGCACGTCCACCACGGTCTGCGCGGTGCGGAGGCCGACCGCGAACGCGACTTCGTGGCGGAGCTGTGCCTCGCCTGGGGCGTGCCCTTTCACGGCGTGCGGGTCGATGCGCGCCGCCGCGACGCGCGCTCGCCCGAGGCCCGCGCGCGCGAGCTGCGCTACCAGGCGCTCGAGCGGCTGCGGCGCGAGCTGGGCTACGTGAGCGTGGTCACCGCCCACCAGCAGGACGACCAGGCCGAGACGGTGCTCTTGCGCGCCCTGCGCGGGACCGGACCGTCCGGGCTGGCGGCGATCCGGCCCGCGCTCGACGGCGGTCGGGTGCTCCGGCCGCTGCTCGGGGTGCGTCGCGCGGCGCTCGCGGACTACCTGGCGCGCCGGCGGCTTGGCTTCGCCAGCGACTCGAGCAACCGGGACCTCGCGATCCCGCGCAACCGCCTGCGGGCCGAGGTCGTGCCCGCGCTCGAGGCGATCGCGCCCGCGGCCGTGGCCAACCTGGCGCGGTTGGCGGAGCTGGCGCGAAGCGCAGACGACGCCGTCTGCGCAGGTCTCGCACCCGTGCTCGAGCGCGCGGTCGAGGCGGGCGAGGGCGGGCTCTGGATCGACCGCGCCGCCCTGCTCGCGCTCGAGCCGGAGCTGCGGGCGCGGGCGCTCGCAGAAATCGCATCACGCGCCGGCATTTCCGCGCGCATCTCCCGGGCGGTGCTGGCGCGCGCCGACGCCTTCGCACGCGAGAGCAGGCTGGGACAACGGATCTCGCTTCCCGGCGAGCGGACGCTGTTCCGCGACCGCGCCCGGCTGTGGCTCGGGCCAGCGCCCGGTCCGCGGTTTCCGCTCCCCGTGACGAGACCGCTCGCGGCGGGCGACGCGCTCGAATTTCCCGAACGAGGTCTCCGTCTCTCGTGGCACGACGCGCCGCCGGATCGGAGCCCCGACCCATTTCGCCTGCCCGCTCGACTGGACGACCGCTTCACGGTGCGCAGCCTGTCGAGCGTGGACCGCGTGATCCAGCTCGGCCGGGAGCGGCGGCTCAAGGACGTGCTCGCCAGCGCCCGATGGTCGAGGCTGGAGCTGGCGCGCGCGCTGGTGGTGGAGCGCGAGGGCGAGATCGTGTGGGTTCCGGGGCTGGCGCCACACGGGCGCGCCGGCGCGAGGCAGCCCGATTGCGAGATTCGCGCCTCGCGCCTTTCGGCTTTGCCGTGAACTTGCTAGATTACGAACGAATACGCGTGTTTAGCTGGGCGATTTGTCCGGCACCGAGCGCGGGACCGGAGGTGAGTTGAACCATCTCTACAAGAACCTGCTGACGCTGGCGACCGCCATGTTCGTGCTGCTGGCGATTTTCAGCCTGTTCGGCAACTCGCAGCAGGAAGCGAACGAGATCACCTACTCCGAGTTCATGTCGCGGCTCGAGTCGGGCGACGTCGCCGAGATCGTCGTGAAGGGCGAGCACGTCGACGGCAAGCTGAACGACAACTCGAGCTTCACCACCAACGGCCCCACCGAGGGCGAGCGCTTCCAGAAGCTCCTGCGCCGCCACGAGGTGAAGACGACCTACAAGCAGCCGGACGACACCGGAATGTGGCAGTCGCTCCTGCTGTCGTGGCTGCCGATCCTGCTGTTCACCGGACTGTGGTTCCTGCTCTTCCGCCAGCTGCAGTCGGGCGGCGGCAAGGCGATGAGCTTCGGCAAGTCGCGCGCGAAGCTCCTGTCCGAGAACCAGCAGCGCGTGACCTTCGCCGACGTCGCGGGCATCGAGGAGGCCAAGGGCGAGCTCGAGGAGATCGTCGCGTTCCTGCGCGATCCGAAGAAGTTCACCCGCCTCGGCGGGCGCATCCCGAAGGGCGTGCTGCTGATCGGGCCTCCGGGCACCGGCAAGACGCTGCTCGCGCGCGCGATCGCGGGCGAGGCGGGCGTGCCGTTCTTCTCGATCTCGGGCTCGGACTTCGTCGAGATGTTCGTCGGCGTCGGCGCGAGCCGCGTGCGCGACCTGTTCAGCCAGGGCAAGAAGAACGCCCCGTGCATCATCTTCATCGACGAGATCGATGCGGTCGGCCGGCACCGCGGCGCGGGCCTCGGCGGCGGCCACGACGAGCGCGAGCAGACGCTGAACCAGCTGCTGGTCGAGATGGACGGCTTCGAGTCGAACGACGGCGTGATCATCATCGCGGCCACGAACCGGCCCGACGTGCTCGACCCGGCGATGCTGCGGCCGGGCCGCTTCGACCGCCACGTGACCGTGAACCGCCCCGACCTGCGCGGTCGCGAGGCCATCCTGCGCGTGCACGTGCGGCGCGTGTTGCTCGCCACCGACGTCAACCTGTCCTTGATCGCGCGGGGTACCCCGGGCTTCTCCGGCGCGGACCTCGAGAACCTGGTGAACGAGGCGGCGCTGCTCGCGGCCCGCCGCGACGGCGAATCGGTCTCGATGCACGACTTCGAGCGCGCCAAGGAGAAGGTGCTGATGGGCTCCGAGCGCCGGAGCCTGATCCTGTCCGAGAAGGAGCGCCGCATCACGGCGTTCCACGAGGCGGGTCACACGCTGATCGGCATGGTCGAGGAGCACAGCGATCCGGTGCACAAGGTGACGATCATCCCGCGCGGGCGCGCGCTGGGCGTCACCATGACGCTGCCGGTCGAGGACCGCTACTGCGTGTCCAAGGACGAGCTGCTCGCGACCATCACCCGGGCGATGGGCGGCCGGGCGGCCGAAGAGGTCGTGTTCAACCACTTCTCGACCGGCGCCTCCAACGACCTCGAGGTCGCGACCAAGCTCGCGCGCGACATGGTCTGCAGCTACGGCATGAGCGAGCGGGTCGGGCCGGTGAGCCTGTCGGACGACCACAACCCGGTGTTCATCGGCCGGGAGTTCGGCGCCGCGCCGAAGTACAGCCCCGAGAAGGCGCGCGAGATCGACCTCGAGGTGCACGACATCCTGAGCGAGCGCTACGCGCGCGCCAAGCAGATCCTGATCGACCGCCGGACGGCGCTCGACGCGATCGCGCACGCGCTGCTCGAGCGCGAGACGCTGGAGGAGAGCGATCTCCGGCTCCTGATCGACGGGCGCGAGCTGCCGGCGTTGCCGGAGCCGCAGCGGGGTCCCACTCCCGCGCGCGCCACGAGCGAGCCCGAGGGACCGCGCCGCCGCTTCGGCGAGAAACCCGTTCCCGACCCCGAGCCGGTTCCAGGCTGAGCCCATGTCGGCCCCGCGGCCGGACATGCGCTCGCGGGCCCTGGGCTTTCCCGGCGCCGGGGAACGGGTCCTCGTGGTCGGGATCGTCAACGTCACGCCCGACTCGTTCTACGACGGCGGCCGCTACACCAGCGCGGAAGCGGCGATCGCGCACGGTCTCGAGCTGGCCGAGGCCGGCGCCGACTGGCTCGACGTCGGTGGGGAGTCCACGCGACCGGGATCGCTGCCGGTGTCGGCCGAGGAGGAGCTCGGGCGCGTCGTTCCGGTGATCGAGGGCCTGGCCAAGCGCTGCGCGCTCCCGATCTCGATCGACACCCGCCGTGCCGAGGTCGCCGAGCGGGCGCTCGCTGCCGGCGCATCGATCGTCAACGCGGTGGCGGGCCTGCGCGACCCGCGCCTGGCCGAGGTCGCCGCGATGCACGGCGCCGCGCTGGTGATCAACCACATGCGCGGCGAGCCCGCGACCATGCAGCGCGCCCCGGGTTACACCGACGTGGTGCACGAGGTCGCGCGCGAGCTCCTGGCCGATGCCGAGCTGGCGCTGCGCGCGGGCATCGCCCCGGAGCGCGTCTGGCTCGACCCGGGCATCGGCTTCGGCAAGCGGCCGCGCGAACACAGCGTGGTGTTGATCGCGCGCCTGCGCGAGCTGGTCGCACTGGGTCACCCGGTGATGGTGGGCCCCTCGCGCAAGAGCTTCCTGCGTGCGCTCACGGGCGCCGAGGCGGAGGAGCGCCTGCCGGGCTCGCTCGCGGTCGCGGCCGCCTGCGTGCTGGCCGGCGCACGAGCGCTCCGCATGCACGACGTGGCGGCGGCGCGACAGGCGGTCGACGTGGCCGCGGCGATTCGCGACGCCGGGGCTGGCGCATCGTGATCCCGGTCGTCTACGCGTGGATCCTCGACCGCTGGCAGACCTTCGCCGAGAACTTCCAGCCCGTCCGCGACACGATCGACATCCTGGTCGTCGCCTGGGTCGTGTACTGGATCCTGATGCGGATCAAGGGCACGCGCGCCGCGCAGATGGCGCTCGGGCTCCTGATCCTGGTGCTCGCCTGGCGGCTGGCGAGCCTGCTCGAGCTCTCGACCATGAGCTTCCTGCTCGACAACTTCCTGTCGTCGGGACTGCTCGTGTTGATCGTGATCTTCCAGTCCGACATCCGCCGCGCGCTCACGCGCGTGGGCCGCGGGGTGTTCGGCGCGACCCGCACCCAGGAGGCGCACACGATCGAGGAGATCGTGCGCGCCTGTCAGGCGCTGGCGCAGCGCCGCGTCGGGGCGCTGGTGGCGATCGAGCAGGAGGTCGCGCTCGACGAGTTCGTGGAGCAGGGCACCTCGCTCGACGCGGAGCTCACGCGCGACCTCTTGATCTCGATCTTCCTGCCGTACTCTCCGCTCCACGACGGCGCCGTCGTGGTGCGGCGCGACCGCATCGCGAACGCCGGCTGCATCCTCCCGCTCGCCACGCGCGGGAACCTGAACGGGTCGCTGGGCACGCGTCACCGCGCCGCGGTCGGGATCACCGAGGAGACCGACGCGCTGGTGGTGGTGGTCTCGGAGGAGACGGGCAAGATCTCGCTCGTCGCCGGCGGTGACATCAACGAGGACCTCGACGGCCCGCACCTGCGCCAGGCGCTGCTGGAGCTGTCGGGCCGCAGCCGCGACGGCGAAGGGGAGAGCGAAGAGGACGTGAAGGACTCGCGCGTCGCCGAGGTCCAGTAGCGCCATGCGCATGCGGATCTTCGACAACCTGCTCTACAAGATCGTGTCGCTCTTGATCGCCTGCGTGCTCTGGGCAGCGGCGCAGGGCGTGACCGACATCGAGCAGAGCCTGGACGTGCCGATCGCCGTCGAGAAGGTTCCCGACAACCTGGTCGTGACCGAGGAGTCGGCGCACGAGATCAACCTGCGCCTGGTCGGCAGCCGCGCCGCCTTGCGCCAGGCCGCGAAGAGCCTGCAGCAGTACACGGTCTCGCTCGAGGGGGCGAAGGTGGGCGAGGCGCGGCTGGCAGTGAACCGCGAGCAGCTGTCGCTCCCGCGCGGCGCGCGCGTCGCCGCGCGCTCGCCCTCGACGCTCACGTACACCCTGGAGCCGATCGTCACCAAGACCGTGCCGGTGCGCGCGGATCTCGGCGGCGAGCTGCCGAAGGGCTTCCGGCTGGTCCGCGTCTGGCTCGACCCCAAGGAGATCGCGATCGTCGGCGCCAAGAGCTCGGTGCGGAACATCCGCGAGGTCGTGACCGACCGGATCGACCTGTCGCGGCTGCACGAGACCTCGGTGCTGGAGAGCTCCGTCGCACTGGGCTACCCGCACGTCTGGCGCAAGGATCCCGACGCCGGGCCGATCCGAGTGAACGTGGAGATCGAGGGTCAGCCCGAGGGCGCGGCGGCGCAGGGCGGCTAGTCTCGCGACACGGCGAGGGGGGGATGAGCGGGCGCAGGAAGCTCTTCGGCACGGACGGCATTCGCGGTCGCGCGAACGTCCATCCGATGACCGGCGAGATCATGATGCAGCTGGGGCGGGCGCTCGCGCTGGTGTTTCGGCTGGGGCCGAGCGGCGGAGGCACGCCGCGGGTGCTGATCGGCAAGGACACTCGGCTCTCGGGCTACATGCTCGAAGACGCGCTCGCCTCGGGGCTGTGCTCGATGGGCGTCGACGTGCTGCAGGTCGGGCCGATGCCGACCCCGGGTCTCGCGTTCCTCACCGTCGACATGCGCTGCGATGCGGGCGCGATGATCTCCGCGTCGCACAACCGGTTCGACGACAACGGCGTGAAGTTCTTCTCGCGCGACGGCTTCAAGCTCCCCGACGACGCCGAGCTGCGGATCGAGGAGCTGATGGATTCGGACGAGCTGTCGAGCGCGCGCGCGCTCGGCGCCGACCTGGGGCGCGCACGGAGAATCGACGACGCTTCGGGGCGTTACATCGTCTTCCTCAAGAAGAGCTTTCCGCGCCAGTGCACGCTCGAAGGGCTGCGCATCGCGATCGACTGCGCCCATGGCGCTGCCTACAAGGTCGCACCCACGGTGCTCGAGGAGCTGGGCGCCGAGGTGATCGCGGTCGGCAACCGGCCCGATGGCACCAACATCAACGATGCCTGCGGCGCGACCCATCCAGAGCACGTCGCCGAGGTCGCCCGGCAGTACCGGGCCGACGTCGGCATTGCCGTCGACGGCGACGCCGACCGCGTGATCCTGGTCGACGAGCGCGGAGAGGTGGTCGACGGCGACCAGGTCCTGGCGATGTGCGCGCTGGACATGAAGCGCCGCGGCGCGCTGGCCTCGGACGCGGTCGTGGGCACGGTGATGAGCAACCTCGGGCTCGAGCGCGCGCTGCACGCGGCCGGGCTGCGGCTGGTGCGCGCGGACGTCGGCGACCGCTACGTGGTCGAGGCGATGCTGCGCGACAAGATCAACCTCGGCGGCGAGCAGTCGGGCCACATCGTGTTCCTGGACCACAACACCACCGGAGACGGCATGCTGACCGCGCTGCAGGTGCTGGCGCTGATGCGCCGCGAGGAGCGCCCGCTGTCGGAGCTGGCGCGGGTGATGGAGCGGACGCCGCAGGTGCTGAAGAGCGTGCGCGTGCGCGCGAAGCCGCCCTTCGACGAGATCGCGGGGCTCGCCAAGCTCACCAGCGGGGCGCGGGTGCAGCGCTGGCGGCTGAACCTGCGCTACTCGGGCACCGAGCCGCTCGCGCGCGTGATGATCGAGGGCGACGACGCGGCCGAGATCGAAGCCTACGCCAGCGAGATCTGCGAGCTGATCCGCACGGCGATCGGGGAGAGTGCGAAATGACGGAGCGGAGGCTGGTGGTGAACGTCGATCACGTCGCGACCGTGCGGCAGGCACGGCGCGGGGTCGAGCCCGATCCGGTGACCGCCGCGGCGCTCGCGCTGCTCGGCGGCGCGGACGGAATCGTGGTGCACCTGCGCGAGGACCGCCGCCACATCCAGGAGCGCGACGTGCGGCTGCTGCGCCAGACCGTGCCGGCGCTGTTCTGCCTGGAGATGGCCGCGACGCAGGAGATGCTGAAGGTCGCGCTCGAAGTGCGGCCGAGCTCGGTCACGCTCGTGCCGGAGCGGCGCGAGGAGCTCACCACCGAGGGCGGCCTGGACGTGCAGAGCCGCATCGGCGAGGTCGGCGAGATCGTGCGCGCGCTCGGCGACGGCGGCATCCGCTCGTGCCTGTTCGTGGCGCCGGACCTGGAGCAGATCAAGGCCGCGCACCGCGTCGGCGCGCGTGCGGTCGAGATCCACACCGGCCGCTACGCCGAGCACGGTCCCGACCACGAGGACGAGGTGCGGCGGATCGAGGACGCGATCCGGCTCGCGGCCAAGCTGCGGCTCGAGATCGGCGTGGGCCACGGGCTCGACTACCGCAACGTGGTGCGGCTGGCGCGGATCGGCGAGATCGAGGAGTTCTCGATCGGACACTCGATCGTGTCGCGCGCGCTCTTCGTCGGCATCGAGCGCGCGGTGCGCGAGATGAAGGCGCTCGTTGGGCGGGCTTAGCGGCGTCGGGCTGTCGCTGGTCGAGGTCCCGCGCTTCCGCGCGGCGCTCGAGCGGCGCGGCGAGGCGTTCGCGGCGCGCATCTTCACGCCGGCCGAGCTCGACTACGCGCGCGGCAAGCGGCAGGGCTGGCAGAACCTGGCGGCGCGCTTCGCGGCGAAGCTCGCCGGCCGGCAGGCGCTGCGGCCCGCGCTGGGCCGCCCGCTTCCGCTCGGGGGCTTCGAGGTCGCGCGCAAGCGCAGCGGCGAGCCGGAGCTCGTGCTGACCGCGCGCGCGGGCGTCGAGCCGCGCTTCGCGTTCCGCTTGTCGCTCAGCCACGACGCCGACTTCGCGCTGGCGAGCGTGCTGGCGGAGCCGGGCGCGTGACTCCGGATCCGGCCGGCTGGCCCTGTCCGACGGGCGCCGAAATGCGCGCGATCGACGCCGATGCGATCGGCCGGCTCGGCATTCCCGGCCGCACGCTGATGGAGGCCGCGGGCCGCGCCGTCGCCGAGGCGATCGCGCGCTTCTATCCCGAGCGGCTGCGGGTGCTGGTCGTGTGCGGCTCGGGGAACAACGGCGGGGACGGCTACGTCGTCGCGCGGGCGCTGCTGGAGCAGGCTCGCGGCGCGCGGGCGCGCGTGCTCGAGCTGGGCCGCTTCGAGCGGCAGAGCCCCGAATCCAAGGCGAACCGCGACCTGCTCCAGGCCGCAGGCGTTCCGGTCGCGGCTGCTGCCGGTCCGTTGCTGCTCGCCGAGGCGCTCGCGCAGAGCGACCTCGTGGTCGACGCCGTCTTCGGCGTCGGGCTCGCGCGGCCGGTCGAGGGCGAGCTCGCCGGCGCGCTGGACGCGCTCTCGCGGAGCGGCCTTCCGCTGGTGGCGGTGGACCTGCCCTCGGGGATGTCGAGCGACACGGGCCTGCCGCTGGGCGTCGCGCTCGATCCGGACTGCATCGTGACGCTGGGCCTGCCCAAGCTCGGCCTCGCGCTGGTGCCGAGCCGCGCGCGCATCTGCGTGGCGGACATCGGCCTGCCGCGCGACTCGCTCGCGCGGGTGGCGCCGCAGCAGCACCTGTTGAGCCGGCGGGCGGCGCGGGCGCTCTTGCCGGCGCGGCCCCTCGCCGCGCACAAGGGCACCTTCGGCCACGTGCTGGTCTGCGGCGGCGGGCTCGGGAAGACCGGGGCGGCGCTGCTCGCCGCGCAGGGCGCGCTGCGCGCGGGCGCCGGACTGGTGACGCTCGCGGCTCCCCGCGCGCTGGTACCGATCTTCGCCAGCCGGCTGGTCGAGGCGATGTGCGTGGTGCTCGACGACGCCGGCTCGGGCGAGCTCGCGGCCGCGCACGCGGGCGAGATCGCCGAGGAGGCGGCGCGCCGCGACGCCGCGGTGCTCGGCCCGGGGCTGGGACAGGGCGACGGCGCCGTCGCGCTGGTGCGCGCGCTTGCGACACAGATCAGTGTCGGCGCGGTGATCGACGCCGACGCGCTGAACGCGTTTGCGGGCAATCCCGAGGGCCTGCGCAGCGGCGCGGTGCGGATCTTGACCCCGCATCCCGGTGAGGCCGCGCGGCTGCTCGGCACGGAGACCTCCCGCATCCAGGCCGACCGCGCCGGCGCCGCGCGCGAGCTGGCCCGCCGCTCGGGCGCGATCGCGGTGCTCAAGGGTGCGCGCACCGTCGTCGCGCATCCCGACGGGCGGATCTCGATCAATCCGACCGGTGGCCCCGGGCTGGCGGCGGGCGGCTCGGGCGACGTGCTCGCCGGGGCGCTCGCTGCGCTGCTCGCGCGGCGCATGCCGTCCTGGGACGCCGCCCGGCTGGGCGTCTACCTGCACGGGCTGGCGGGCGACCTGGGACCGCTGCAAGGTGGGCTCGCGTCCGAGCTCGCGGGCCGGCTGCCGGCGGCCTGGGAAGCGCTCGCCGCCGAGGAGCCGCCGGATGAGCCCGGAGCTCTGCATCCATTCCCGTAGCGCTGCCGAGACCCAGCGCCTCGGCGAGCGCCTCGGGGCGCTCTTGCGAGGAGGCGACGTGGTGCTGCTGTCGGGCGCGCTGGGTGCCGGCAAGACCTGCTTCGTGCAGGGCCTGGCGCGGGGGCTCGCGGTCCCGCCCGCGGTCGCGGTCACCAGCCCGACCTTCGTGCTCGCCGCCGAATACCCGGGCCGGGTCTGGCTGAGACACGCGGACTTCTATCGCGTAGAAAGCTACGCTCGCCTGCTCGATGCAGGCTTCGACGACCTCGCCGCACCCGACGGGGTCCTGGTCGTCGAGTGGCCGGAGCGTTTCCCCGAGGCGCTGCCGGCGGAGCGGCTCGAGCTGCGGATCGAGCCGGGCGCCGAGTCCGAGGCGCGCGAGATCCACGTCGCGGCGCGCGGCGCCCGCGCGCAGGAGCTGTTGAAGGAACTCGAAGGCAGATGGCCCTGATCGTTCAGAAGTACGGAGGCACCTCGGTCGCCGGCGCCGAGCGCATCCGCAACGTGGCGCGGCGCGTGGTCGACACGCAGAAGCGCGGCAACGACGTGGTGGTGGTGGTGTCGGCCATGGCCGGCGTCACCGACCAGCTGGTCGCGCTCGCGCACGAGATCTCGCCGAGCCCCGACCCGCGCGAGTACGACATGCTGGTCTCGACCGGCGAGCAGCAGACCATCGCCCTGCTCGCGATGGCGATCCAGGGGCTGGGCGTGCGCGCGCGCAGCTTCACCAGCGCCCAGGTGAAGGTCTACACCGACGACGACCACGCGCGCGCGCGCATCCACCGCATCGACACCAGCCGCATCCGCGAGGAGCTCGCGGCGGGTGGGATCGTGGTGCTGCCCGGCTTCCAGGGCGTGACCGACGATGGCGACATCACCACGCTGGGCCGCGGCGGCTCCGACACCAGCGCGGTGGCCGTCGCGGCCGCGCTGGGCGCAGACGTGTGCGAGATCCTCACCGACGTGACCGGCGTATTCACCAGCGACCCGCGAGTCGTGCCGAACGCGCGCAAGCTGGCGCGGATCTCCTACGACGAGATGCTCGAGATGGCGAGCCTCGGCTCGAAGGTGCTGCAGATCCGCTCGGTGAAGTTCGGCAAGCAGTTCCGCGTTCCGATCCACGTGCGCAGCACGTTCAGCGAAGAGGAGGGCACCTGGGTGGTTCCCGAGAGCGAGATCATGGAGCGCCTGGTCGTCTCGGGCGTCACCTACAACCGCGCGGAAGCGAAAGTCACGATCTTCGGCGTGCCCGACGTGCCCGGCATCGCGGCGAAGATCTTCGGCCCGCTCTCCGAATCGGGGATCGTGGTCGACATGATCGTGCAGAACGTGTCCACCCAGGGCCACACCGACATGACCTTCACGGTCGCGCGCGGCGACATGAAGCGCGCGCTCGCGCTGGTGGAGAGCGTCGGCCGCGAGCTCGGGGCGGCCGGGGTGAAGCCCGACAGCGGCATCGCCAAGATTTCGGTGGTCGGCCTGGGCATGAAAGACCACGCCGGTGTCGCAGGCAAGATGTTCAAAGTGCTCTCCGACCACGCCATCAACATCCAGATGATCAACACCTCGGAGATCAAGATCTCGGTGGTGATCGACGAGAAGTTCACCGAGCTCGCGTGCCGCGCACTCCACGACGCGTTCGAGCTCGGGGGCGTCGGCGCGGAGGCCGAGGAGGCCTGACGCCGTGGAGCCGCGCGTGCCCGAGACGCACGTCGCGCGCGCGCTGCTCTGGGGCTTGATCGCCGCGGCGGTGCTTGGCTCGGCCGCCGCCCCGCGCGCGCCGGGCCGGCTCGCCTGGCTCCGCGACACGAACGAGTGTCGGCTCCAACCGGTCACGCCGGGGCTCGCCCCGTGTCCCTGCGGCTCGATCCCGCCATCGCTGCGCGAGACCCTGGGGCTGCCCGCGCCGCTGAATGCCCTGGCCGCGCCGGAGCTCGAGCGGATCCCCGGCATCGGGCCGGTGCGCGCCGCGGCGATCGAGCGCGAGCGCCAGCGCGGCGGCCCCTATCTGCGCGTGGACGATCTCGCGCGGCGCGTCCCCGGACTGGGCCAGAAGACAGTCGGCCGGATCCGGCCTCGCCTGTTCTCAGCGGGGCCGGACCCGGCCTGCGGGGTGGAGTAGGGAGTAGGGGAGTAGGGGACTTGAGTCGGGAGACTTGGGGAGTCGAAACTCGCCCCGCCGGCTCGTCGCTCGCAAGGAGAGGGAGTGCGACGGACTCTGCGAGGCTTGCCCCCGGATGGAGCAAGGCGCATGCCGCGCTCGTGGCCCCGCCCGGGGCCGCCCACGGCGCCGCTGGGGGGCCCGGGTGTGCTCTGCGGAAGGGCGGCTCCACAAAGAGGGAGACCCGCTAGTCTCTGCGCCCGCGCCATGACTCAGATCTACCTCGACCACAACGCCAGCGCGCCGCTGCGGCCGGAGGCGCTGCACGCGCTCTGCGACGCAGCTGCGCATTGCTTCGGGAACGCCTCGAGCGCACACGCGCTCGGCGCGGCCGCGCGGGCTGCGCTCTCACGTGCGCGCAGGCAGGTGGCAACACTGGCCGGCGTAGCCTCCGAGACCCTCGTCTTCACCAGCGGCGCGACCGAGTCGAACAACACCGTACTGCGTCAGCTCCCGGACGGCGCGCACGTGGTCACCGCTGCGACCGAGCACCCGTCGGTGCTCGAGGAGCTCTCCGCGGCGGGCGAGCGCGGAGTCCGCACCACGCGCCTCCCCGTCGGCCGCGACGGGCGCGTCGATCCCGCACGCTTCGCGGCGGCCCTGGACGAGCCGGGCACCGCGCTCGCGAGCGTCGCTTTCGCCAACCACGAGACCGGTGCGATCCAGCCGATCGCCGAGCTCTCGGCCATCGCGGCGGCAAAAGGCGTGCGCTTCCACTGCGACGCCGCCCAGGCGCTGGGCAAGCTTCCGCTCGAGCTGGCGCGACTCCCCGTGGATTCCGCCTCCTTTTCGGCGCACAAGCTCGGCGGCCCCAAGGGCGTGGGCGCGCTGTACCTGCGGCCCGGCGTGGCCTTCGTCCCGCTCCACCGCGGCGGCGCACACGAACGCGCCCGGCGCGCAGGGACCGAGAACGTGCCGGGCATCGCCGGCTTCGGCGCGGCCTGCGAGGCCGCGCGGCTCGAGCTCGAGCCGGGAGCGCGGCGACTCGGCGAGCTGCGCGATCGGCTCTGGGCCGGCATCTCGCGCGCGGTGCCCGACGCCGTGCGCAACGGCGGCCCCGAGCACGTGCTCGCGCACGTGCTCGACGTCTCCTTCCCCGGCGCATCGGGCGAGACACTGGTCGAGGCGCTCGACCTGGACGGCATCGCGCTGTCCACGGGAGCGGCGTGTCACTCCGGCTCGACCGAGCCATCGCCGGTCCTGCTCGCGATGGGCGTGCCCGAGGCGCTCGCGCGCGCCGCGCTGCGCTTCAGCCTCGGCCCCGTGACGACTCGCGCCGAGATCGAGCGCGTGCTCGAGGTCCTGCCCGCGGTGGTGGCGCGCGTCCGGCGCGCGCGCGCGGCATGAACGGCCGCTGGCTGGTCGCGATGAGCGGCGGCGTCGACTCGTCCGTCGCGGCGGCCCTGCTCGCCCGCGCTGGACACGAGGTCGTGGGCGTCACCATGGACCTCGGCTCGGGCTCCGACTCCGCGGTGGGGGGCTCGAAGCGCTGCTGCGGTCTGCCCGACGCCGACGATGCCCGCGAGGTCGCGGCACGGCTCGGGATCCGCCACTACACCGCCAACTACCGGGCCGAGTTCGCGCGCGAGGTGATCGAGCCGTTCGCTGCGGAGTATGCGGCGGGACGCACGCCGATCCCCTGCATCGCCTGCAACCGCGTGCTGAAGTTCGACCTGTTGCTCCGGCGCGCGGACGCGCTCGGCGCGCGCGGCGTCGCGACCGGCCACTACGCGCGCCTGGCGCCGGCGCCCGACGGACGCCCCGGACTGTTCCGGCCGCGCGATCGCGCCAAGGACCAGACCTACTTCCTGTTCGACCTGGCGCGCGCGGCGCTGGACCGCATCGCCTTCCCGCTGGGCGAGCTGGAGAAGAGCGAGGTGCGCGCGCTCGCGCGCGAGCTCGGCCTCGCCACGGCCGAGAAGCCGGAGAGCCAGGGCATCTGCTTCGTTCCCGACGGCGACGTGCGCGGCGCGCTCGCGCGGCTGGATCCCCGGCGTCCGCGGCCCCGCGGGCCGATCAAGACCCGCGACGGGCGCGTGCTGGGCGAGCACCCGGGCGCGATCGGCTTCACGCCCGGCCAGCGCCACGGCCTGGGCCTCGGCGGCGGCCCCTGGTACGTGGCGGAGGTCCGCCCCGGAGAGAACACGCTGGTCGTGGCGCGCGAGGCGGAGCTGCGCACGCGCGCGGTCCGCGTGGAGCGCGCGTCCTGGCTCGACGGCGCAGCGCCGGACGGCCCGGTGCGCGCCGCCGTCCGCTACCGACACCGATCGGTGTCGGCTCGGGTCGAGCCCGGCGGAGACGGCGGGGCCTGGCTGCGCTTCGAGGAGCCGGTCTGGGCGCCGGCGCCCGGCCAGGCCGCGGTCGTCTGGGACGCCGCGGACGAGCGGCTCCTGGGCGGAGGGTGGATCGCTGCCGCCGGATGACGCTGCGGCCGAGCGCGAGCTCGCGGCGTTCGCGGAGCGCGTCGGCCACCGCTTCGCGCACCCCGAACTCCTGGAGCAGGCGCTCACACATCCGTCGCGGGCGCACGAAGACGGACGCAGCGATCGCGGCAACGAGCGGCTCGAGTTCCTGGGCGATGCGGTGCTCGGGCTGGTGGTGGCGGAACGGCTGATGCGCGCGCGCCCCGAGTCGGACGAGGGCGAGCTCTCGACCGCTCGCGCCGACGCCGTGAACAAGCGGGCGCTCGCTGCGCGCGCGCGCTCGCTCGGCCTCGATCGCCTGATCCGGCTGGGCCGCGGCGAGCGGCGCTCCGGTGGTCGGACCAAGGACTCGATCCTGGCCAACGCCTTCGAGGCAGTGCTGGGCGCGCTCTACGAAGACGGCGGCCTCGAGGCCGTCCGGGCGTTCCTGGAGCGCGAGCTCCCCGAGGCGGAGCTGGAGCGCGCCACCCGAAGCCCCGATCCGAAGACCACCTTACAGGAGAAGCTCCAGGCCGCGGGCCGAAACCCGCCGCGCTACGAGACCATCGCTACGCATGGCCCGGCCCATGCCCGTGAATTCGAGGTCGAGGTCCGTGCTGGCGAGGCGCTGCTCGGCACCGGATCGGGGCGCTCCAAGCGCGACGCCGAGCAGGCGGCCGCGCGGTCCGCGCTCGCGCAGCTGGCCGTCGAAGCGCCGGCGGGCGCGCGGGAGAAACAGCCCTAAGCGTGCGAGAGAGTTGAGAGTTCTTTGATTGACGCAGTGCAGAACGTTCGTGTACCGTGCGGCCACTGTCGCCCGTTCGGGGTCCGGGCCCGGCTCCCCGAGCGCCACCGGAGCGTTCGCGCGCTCCACTGGAGGGAAGCCAAGTCATGACCGACGCCGTGATTGCCAGTGCCTGCCGTACGCCGATCGGCGCCTTCCAGGGCGCCCTCTCGAGCCTGTCGGCCGCCGAGCTCGGCGCCATCGCCGTCCGCGAGGCGGTGAAGCGGGCGGGCATCGACCCCAAGCACGTCGAGCGCGCCTTCATCGGCAACGTGCTGCCCGCGGGCATGGGCCAGGCGCCCGCGCGCCAGGCGGTGATCAAGGCCGGCCTTCCCGTGAGCGTCGGTGCGGTGACCGTGAACAAGGTCTGCGGCTCGGGCCTGCAAGCGGTGATGTTCGCGCGGCGCGAGATCCTGATCGGCGATGCGAGCGTGGTCGTCGCGGGCGGCATGGAGAGCATGACGAACGCGCCCTACGTGCTGCCGCAGGCGCGCAGCGGCTACCGCATGGGCAACGGCCAGATCGTCGATTCGATGATCCACGACGGGCTGTGGGATCCCTACAAGAACATGCACATGGGGAACTGCGGCGACATGGTCGCGGCGAAGTACGGCTTCACGCGCGAGGACCAGGACGCGTTCGCCGCCGAGTCCTACCGCCGCGCGCGCGCCGCGCAGGCGAGCGGGAAGTTCAAGGCCGAGATCGTCCCGGTCGAGATCGCCTCGAAGAAGGGCGCGGTCGTCGTCGACCAGGACGAGGAGCCCGGGCGCGGCGATCCGTCGAAGTTCGCGAGCCTGCGCCCGGCGTTCGGCAAGGACGGGACGGTGACGGCCGCGAACGCGTCGTCGATCAACGACGGCGCGGCGGCGCTGGTGGTGACCAGCGCGGCGCGCGCGGCGGAGCTGAAGATGCCGATGCTGGCGAAGATCGTGGCCGACGCCAGCGCGGCCGTGGAGCCCGAGTGGTTCACGATCGCGCCGGTGCACGCGCTCGCGAAGCTGTACGAGAAGACCGGCTCGAAGCCGCGTGACTGGGACCTGTACGAGATCAACGAGGCGTTCTCGGGTGTGACCATGGCCGCGGCGAAGGAGCACGGGCTCGACCTGGCCAGCGTGAACGTCCACGGCGGCGCGGTCTCGCTCGGGCACCCGATCGGCTGCTCGGGCGCGCGCGTGCTCGTGACGCTGCTGCACGCATTGAAGGACCGGGGCAAGCGGCGAGGCGTGGCGACGCTCTGCATCGGCGGCGGCGAGGCGGTCGCGCTCGCGGTGGAGCTCTGCTGATGAAGACCCTCGGCATCCTGGGCACGGGCACGATGGGGGCGGGCATCGCGCAGATCGCGGCCCAGTCCGGCTACTCGGTGCTGTTCTGGAACCGCAAGCCCGCGTCGGTCGAGAAGGGCGTCGCGGCCGTCAAGAAGGGCCTCGGCCGGCTGCTCCAGAAGGAGCGCATCTCGCAGGCCGACCACGACGCCGCGCTCGGCCGCATCCGCGGCGTGTCGGCGCTCGAGGACCTGAAGGTCGCCGACGTGCTGATCGAAGCCGTGCCCGAGGAGCTCGAGATCAAGCGCGAGCTGTACGAGCGGCTGAACGGCCTGTGCAGCGCCGACGCGGTCTTCGCCAGCAATACCTCGTCGCTCTCGATCACCGCGCTGTCGGCGCTGTCGGGCCGCGCGCCCAAGTTCGTAGGCATGCACTTCTTCAACCCGGTGCCGGCGATGAAGCTGGTCGAGATCGTGCGCGGGCTCGAGACGACCGACGCCACCGCGGCGACGGTCACCGACCTGGCCGAGAAGCTCGACAAGGTGCCGATCGCGGTGCGCGACATGCCGGGCTTCGTGGTGAACCGCGTGGTCATGCCGATGATCAACGAGGCGGCCACCGCGCTGCAGCAGGGCGTCGCCGACGCGCGCTCGATCGACGAGTGCATGAAGCTCGGCTGCAACCACCCGATGGGACCGCTCGCGCTCGCGGACCTGGTGGGACTCGACGTCGTCTGGGCGATCCTCGACTCGCTGCACCGCGAGTTCGGCGCGTCGCACCACAAGCCCTGCCTCGAGATCACCAAGCGCGTCGAGGCCGGACACCTGGGCGTGAAGACCAAGCGCGGGTTCTATACCTACTAGCCCCGTGGACGTTCGGGGGAAGCTGGAGCGCATCCGCAAGGGCGGCGCGCCCGCCGCGCACGAGAAGCTCGCGGCGGAGGGGAAGCTCTTCGCGCGCGCGCGGATCGCGCGGCTCTTCGACGCGGACTCGTTCGTCGAGGACGCGACCTTCGCGAACGCCAAGGCGGGCGATCTCCCCGCCGACGGCGTGGTCACGGGCATGGGCCGGATCGACGGCCGGGCCGCGTGCGTGATGGCGAACGACGCGACGGTGAAGGCGGGCTCCTGGGGCAAGCGAACGGTCGAGAAGATCATCCGCATCCAGGAGACGGCGGAGCGGCTGCGCGTGCCGCTGGTGTACCTCGTCGACTCCGCGGGCGCGCGCATCACCGACCAGATCGAGATGTTCCCCGGCCGCCGCGGCGCGGGACGGATCTTCTTCAACCAGGTGCGCCTGTCCGGGTTGATCCCGCAGGTCTGCTGCCTGTTCGGCCCGTCCGCGGCGGGCGGCGCCTACATCCCCGCGTTCTGCGACCTGGTGTTCATGGTCGAGGGAACCGCCTCGATGTACCTCGGCTCGCCGCGCATGGCCGAGATGGTGATCGGCGAGAAGACCACGCTCGAGGAGATGGGCGGCGCGCGCATGCACTGCTCGGTGTCGGGCTGCGGCGACGTGCTGTGCAAGAGCGAGGACGAGGCGCTGGAGGGTGCGCGCGCCTATCTGTCGTACCTTCCCCCGGCGTGCGGCGCGCCGCTGCCCGAGCGCGCGGGCGCACCGCCGGCGAAGCCGGTGGGCGAGCTCGAGGCCGCGATCCCCAGCGACGAGAACAAGCCGTTCGACGTCTTCGAGGTGATCGACCGCGTCGTCGACGCGGGCTCGTTCTTCGAGCTCAAGAAGCTCTTCGCGCGCGAGGTGGTGACCGGCTTCGCGCGCCTGGACGGGAAGCCCGTCGGCGTCATCGCCAACCAGCCGAAGTGGAAGGGCGGCGTCTTGTTCGTCGACTCCGCCGACAAGGCCGCGCGCTTCATCCAGCTGTGCGACGCGTTCGGCGTGCCGCTGCTGTATCTCGCCGACGTGCCCGGCTTCATGATCGGCAAGAAGGTCGAGCGCGAGGGCATCATCCGCGCGGGTGCGAAGATGATCAGCGCGGTCTCGGAGGCGACCGTGCCGCGCATCAGCGTGATCGTGCGCAAGGCCTACGGCGCCGGCCTGTACGCGATGTGCGGACCCGGCTTCGCGCCCGACGCCTGTCTCGCGCTGCCCGGCGCGCAGATCGCCGTGATGGGCCCGGACGCCGCCGTGAACGCGGTCTTCTACAACCGCATCCAGGCCACGCCCGAGGCCGAGCGCGCCGAGCTCGTGGCGAAGCTGCGCGACGAGTACCGCGCCGACATCGAGCTCGAGCTGCTCGGCTCCGAGCTCGTCGTCGACGACATCGTCCCGCCCGAGCGCCTGCGCGACGAGCTCATCCGCCGCTTCGCGCTCTACCGCCGCCGGCCCGAGGATCCGCTGCCGGCCAAGAAGCGCGGCGTCCGGCCGGTCTGAGCTCACTCCACCGGAACGCGGTCCTTGCCGTCGTAGGACGGGATGTAGACCGCGTACGCCGCCGCGGGAGAGCCGGACTCGTTCGTGAACGCGTGCACGGTTCCTCGCGGCACGTACAGGATCGAGCCCGGGCCGACGGGACGCGACTCGCCGCCGATCCGCATCGTGCCCGAGCCGCGCAGGATGACCACGAGCAGGTCGTGGGTGTCGTGGCGGTGCGGCTGCTCGCGGTCGACGATCCAGGCCAGGTGGTGGCTCGAGTGCTCGTCGCGGCCGAGCTCGATCACCTGGAAGTCCTTGCCGGGATCGAGCGGGTGCGCGCGCAACAGGTCGTCGAAGCTCTGCGTGAGCCGCCCGGCGGGGAAGAGCGCGTCGAGCGCGGGCGGGTGCGGCGGCGGCGGCGAGGTGCCGAGCAGGGCGAGCACGCAGATCGACACGATCGAGTGCAGGCGCTTCAAGCGGCGTCCTCCTCTGCGCTGATGTCCTCGAGCTCGCGGCGCGCGGTCTCGGGCACGAGCGCCACTGCGGCGGCCGAGAGCAGCGTCGCGCACGACATCAGGGGCAACACGAGCTCCTGCGAGCCGAGCCACTCCATCGCGCGCGAGTACAGGAACAGGCCGACGACGACGCCGAGCGTCTCGAGCAAGGCCTGCGCGCCGCCCGCCGAGCCGCGCAGCTCGGTGGGGAACAGCTCGGTCGTGAGCGCGCGCAGCATCACGCTGCTCGCCATGCTGAGGAAGACCATCGCCGTCCAGGGCGCGGGGATGAGCGTTGCCGGGCCCGCGAAGAATGCGGCTGCGCAGAGCGGGAACGCGCACATCACCGCCACGACGACGCGCCGGCGCCCGAGCCGGTCGCCGAGCCGTCCCGCCGCGGGATTGCCGATGATCCCGAACGCGCCGAAGAACACCGACATGATCGCGAACGCGCCGGGGCTCCAGCCTCGCTCCGTCTGCAGGAATTGCGAGACGAACTGGAAGCACGTGCCGACGCCGGCCGCCGAGAAGCTGCCGATCAGCCCGATCGCGAGCGCGCGCCGCGGGTGCTCGCGCACGAGCGCAGCGAGCGGCTGGAACGCGCCCCGCAGCGCGGCGCCGACGCCATCGCGCGCCAGCGCTTCGCCGCGCGCAGCGGCGAAGCGGCGCGTCTCGACGACGTCCCGGCGCAACCACGGAAAGAGCAGAAGGGGTGTCGCGCTCACGAGGTACAGCGCGCGCCAGCCGAGCGGGAGATGGTTCACGAAGCCGTAGAGGAGGGCGCCCAGGCCGAAGCCGATCGCGGCGACGCCCGACAGCATGCCGATGCCCCAGCCGCGGTGCTCGGCGGGGAACTCTTCGGTCACGATCACCACGGCGACGACTCCTGCGGTCACCAGGAACGTGCGCGTCAGGAACTGGAACAGCACGAACTGAGCCGCGGTCTGGCTCGTCGCCGTGAGCGCCGAGCCGAGGCTCATGCCGACGACCGAGAGCAGGACGAGGCGCCGCCGGCCGATCCTGTCTGCGAGCGGTACGAGCAGGAACGCAGGCAGCGCGCCGAGCCGCGTCACGCTGGTGAAGTCGCCGAGCGCCGCTTTCGATAGACCGAAGCTCTCGGCGAGCTGCGGCAGCGCGTTCCCCAGCACCGAGAAGTCGTAGTTCTCGAAGAACAGCGCGAACGTCAGCACGCCGAGCAGGCGCAGGTGCGCTGCCGCCAGGCCCTCGGGCACGCCGCCCAGGAACGGCGGGATCCACCACGGGTTTTCGCGCGGCGAGCGGTAGGCGAGCGGCGGCGGCGCGGTGTCCAACGCCCGACACCATACCGCGGGAAGGCCGCGGGGAGCCGGTCGGGATTTTCCGTTAAGGTAGAGGTCGCATGACGCAAACCCGCAGGAGCGAAGCGCCTTTCGCCGAAGCCGCCGCCGCGCGGGGCCCCGTCCGTGCGGTGACTGCGGCGGCGCTGTTCGACGGCCACGACGCCTCGATCAACATCATGCGCCGCCTGTTGCAGGCCCAGGGGGCCGAGGTCGTGCACCTGGGCCACGACCGGTCCGTGGACGACGTCGTCACCGCGGCGCTGCAGGAGGACGCGGACGTCGTCGCCGTCTCCTCGTACCAGGGCGGACACGTCGAGTTCTTCACCTACCTGGTCGAGCGGCTGCGCGCGGCCGGCGCGGGACACGTCCGCGTGTATGGCGGCGGCGGCGGCGTGATCAGCCCCGACGAGGTGCGCGAGCTCCACGCGCTCGGCGTGACGCGGATCTTCCGGCCCGAGGACGGTCAGAAGATCGGCCTCGAGGGCATGATCCGCGAGATGCTGGTGCCCGGGCTCGCGCGGCCCGAGGTGCGGCCGGAGGAGGAGCTCGCGCGGCTCTCGGTCGACTCGACGACTTCGATCGCGCGGCTGATCTCGCACTTCGAGGCCCCGGGCGCGGCGGGCGAAGCTTCCCTCGAGGCGCTGCGGCGGCGGCTCGAGTCGCGCCGGCGCGGCGCACCGGCCCCGGTCGTCGGCTTCACCGGCACGGGCGGCGCGGGCAAGTCGAGCCTGGTCGACGAGCTGGTGCGCCGCTTCCGCCTGGCCCACCCCGAGCGCAGCGTGGGCGTGCTCTCCGTCGACCCGACCCGGCGGCGCAGCGGCGGTGCGCTGCTCGGCGACCGCCTGCGCATGAACGCGATCCGCGCGCCGCACGTGTTCGTGCGCTCGCTCGCCACGCGTCGCGCGCACCTGGCGCTCTCGGGCGCGGTCGCCGACGGCGTGCGCGTGCTGCAGGCGGCGAACTTCGACCTGATCCTGGTCGAGACCGCGGGCATCGGGCAGAGCGACTCCGAGATCGTCGACCTGGCGGACGTCTCGCTCTACGTGATGACGCCGGAGTACGGCGCGCCCTCGCAGCTCGAGAAGATCGACATGATCGAGCTCGCCGACGCGATCGTGCTGAACAAGTTCGACCGGCGCGGCGGCGAGGACGCGCTGCGCGACGTGCGCAAGCAGTGGCGCCGCAACCACCCGGGCGTGTCGCTCCCAGACGAGCGCGTGCCGGTGCTGCCGACGATCGCGAGCCGCTGGAACGACCCGGGCACGGACCGCGCGTTCGGCGAGCTGATGGCGATCCTGGCCGAGAAGGGCTTCGCGGGCTTCGGCGCGCCCGAACGGCGGCCCTTCGTGCTGCCGGAGGCGCAGGCGATCGTGCCCGCCGAGCGCACGCGCTACCTGGCCGAGATCGCGGGGACCGTGCGCGACTACCGCGCGCGCGCCGAGCGCGACGCGGCGGCGGCGCGGCGTGCCTGGGCGCTGGGCGAGGCGCTGGAGCTCGAGAGCGAGGCGCTGCCCGAGGCGGCGAGCCTGGCGCTCGCGGCGCGGCGCGACGCCGAGCTCGGCTTCGTCTCGCCCGAGATCCGCGAGGCGCTCGAGCGCTGGCCCGACACGCGCTCGCGCTACGCCGCCGAGCAGCAGAGCTACGAGGTCCGCGGCCGCGCGATCCCGGTACAGAACCACGCCCGCAGCCTCTCGGGGCTCTCCCTGCCGCGCGTGGCGCTGCCCGACACGGACGAGTGGGGCGCAGTCGCGCGCTTCACCGCGCTCGAGAACCTGCCCGGACACTTCCCGTTCACCGCCGGCGTGTTCCCGTTCAAGCGCACCGGCGAGGAGGACCCCGCGCGCATGTTCGCGGGCGAGGGGCCCCCCGAGCGCACCAATCGCCGCTTCCACCTGCTCGCGGCGGGCCAGCCCGCGGTGCGGCTCTCCACCGCCTTCGACAGCGTGACCCTGTACGGCCGCGACCCGGACCCGCGGCCCGATGTGTACGGCAAGGTCGGCACCTCGGGCGTCTCGGTCGCCACCGTCGACGACGCGGTGAAGCTCTACTCGGGCTTCGACCTGCTCGACCCGAAGACCTCGGTGTCGATGACCATCAACGGCCCGGCGCCGGTGGTGCTGGCGTTCTTCTTCAACGCGGTCGTCGACCAGGCGGTCGAGCAGCACCTGCGCGAGACCGGGCAGCTCGAGCGCGTGCGGCGCGAGCTCGAGGCGCGCGGCGACCTGCCGCGCTACGCCGGCGCGATCCCTGCGGGACACGACGGCCGCGGGCTGACACTGCTCGGTGTCAGCGGCGACCGGATGGTCGACCGCCCGACCTACGCGCGGATCCGGCGCGAGGCGCTCGCGCGCGTGCGCGGCACGGTGCAGGCCGACATCCTGAAGGAGGACCAGGCCCAGAACACCTGCATCTTCTCGACGGAGTTCTCGCTCAAGCTGATGGGCGACGTGCAGGCCTACTTCGCACGCGAGGGGATCGAGAACTTCTACTCGGTCTCGATCTCCGGCTACCACATCGCCGAGGCGGGCGCGAACCCGATCTCGCAGCTCGCCTTCACGCTGGCGAACGGCTTCACCTACTGCGAGTACTACCTCTCGCGCGGACTCGCGATCGACGAGTTCGCGCCGAACTTCTCGTTCTTCTTCTCGAACGGGCTCGACCCGGAGTACGCGGTGATCGGCCGGGTGGCGCGGCGGATCTGGGCGATCGCGCTGCGCGAGCGCTACGGAGCCGCCGAGCGCAGCCAGAAGCTCAAGTACCACATCCAGACCTCGGGGCGTTCGCTGCACGCGCAGGAGATGAGCTTCAACGACATCCGCACCACGCTGCAGGCGTTGCTCGCGCTCCAGGACAACTGCAACAGCCTGCACACCAACGCCTACGACGAGGCGGTCACCACGCCGACCACCGAGTCGGTGCGGCGGGCGCTGGCGATCCAGCTGATCCTGAACCGCGAGTTCGGCTGGCTCAAGAACGAGAACCCGATCCAGGGCTCCTACTACGTCGAGGCGCTCACCGACGCCGTCGAGGAGGCAGTGCTCGAGGAGTTCGAACGCATCTCGGCGCGCGGCGGCGTGCTGGGCGCGATGGAGACGATGTACCAGCGCGGCCGGATCCAGGACGAGAGCATGCACTACGAGGCCCAGAAGCACTCCGGCGAGCTGCCGATCGTGGGCGTGAACACCTTCGTCGCCCCGGACGCGTCCACCGAGCCGGCGCGCGCGCCCGAGCTGATCCGCTCTTCGGAGGGCGAGAAGCAGGCCTGCCTCGCCCACCTGCATGCCTTCCACGCCCGCCACGCCGCCGAGGCCCCCGCAGCGCTGGCGCGCCTGCGCGAGGTCGCGAGCCGGGGCGGGAACGTCTTCGAGGAACTGCTCGAGACGGTGAAGGTGGCGAGCCTGGGGCAGATCTCGGAGGCTCTCTTCGACGTGGGCGGCCGCTACCGCCGCAGCATGTAAGGTCGGTTCTTAGCCGTGTACGGCCGCGGGCGGCCGCGGCCTACGGCCGGCGCTCGCCTTCGGCTCGCTGCGCGCTTCGCTTGCCGCGGAGCCTCGGCGACAGTGGTCTGGTACCCTTCGCCCACGTGACTCAGCAGAAAGATCGCGCAGACGTAGCCGCGTGGCGAAAGCTCGCGAGCGAGGACCTGGACGGCGAGAGCCCCGACTCACTGGTCTGGCAGACGCCCGAGGGCATCGCCGTGAAGCCGCTCTACACCGCGGCCGACCTCGAGGCGCTGTCCTTCAGCGACACCATTCCCGGCGCCTTCCCGTTCCTGCGCGGACCGCGCGCCACCATGTACGCGAACCGGCCCTGGACGATCCGGCAGTACGCGGGCTTCTCCACGGCCGAGGCGTCGAACGCCTTCTTCCACGACAACCTGAAGGCGGGCCAGATGGGGCTGTCGGTGGCCTTCGACCTGGCCACCCACCGCGGCTACGACTCGGACCACCCGCGCGTGGTCGGCGACGTCGGCAAGGCCGGCGTGGCGATCGACTCGGTCGAGGACATGAAGATCCTGTTCGACGGGATCCCGCTGGACCGCATGTCGGTGTCGATGACCATGAACGGCGCGGTGATCCCGACGCTGGCGAACTTCATCGTGGCGGCGGAAGAGCAGGGCGTCGCGCCGCAGAAGCTCTCGGGCACGATCCAGAACGACATCCTCAAGGAGTTCATGGTCCGCAACACCTACATCTACCCGCCCGAGCCCTCGATGCGGATCGTCGCGGACATCATCGCCTACACCGCGAAGAAGATGCCGCGCTTCAACTCGATCTCGATCAGCGGCTACCACATGCAGGAGGCGGGCGCGACGCAGGTGCAGGAGCTCGCGTTCACGCTGGCCGACGGGCTCGAGTACGTGCGCGCTGCGCTGTCGCGCGGGCTCGCCGTCGACCAGTTCGCGCCGCGGCTCTCGTTCTTCTGGGCGATCGGCATGAACTTCTTCGTGGAGATCGCCAAGATGCGCGCCGCGCGGCTGCTCTGGGCGAAGCTGATGCGCCAGTTCGAGCCGCGCGACGAGCGCTCGCTGATGCTGCGCACCCACTCGCAGACCTCGGGCGCGAGCCTGACCGAGCAGGACCCGTACAACAACGTGATCCGGACGACGATCGAGGCGCTGGCGGCGGTGCTGGGCGGGACGCAGTCGCTGCACACCAACGGCTTCGACGAGGCAGTCACGTTGCCCACGCCGTTCTCCGCGCGGATCGCGCGCAACACCCAGCTGATCCTCGCCGAGGAGACCGGCATCACGCACGTGATCGACCCGCTGGGCGGCTCGTACTACGTGGAGAGCCTGACCGCCGCGATGGCGCGCGAGGCCGAGAAGCTGATCGCCGAGGTCGAGGCGCTGGGCGGCATGACGCGCGCGATCGAGGCGGGTATGCCGAAGCTCAAGATCGAAGAGGCCGCCACCCGCCGGCAGGCGCGCATCGACCGCGGCGAGGACGTGGTGGTCGGCGTGAACAAGTACCCGCCGCCGCAGGCGACCGACGTCGAGGTGCTCGACATCGACAACAGCGAGGTGCGGCAGAAGCAGGTCGCGCGCCTGGAGCAGATCCGCAGCGCCCGCGACGCGAAGCGCTGCGAGTCGGCGCTGGCCGCGCTCGAGGCGGGCGCGCGCACGCGCGAGGCGAACCTGCTCGAGCTCGCGATCGAGTGCGCGCGGGCGCGCGCCTCGGTGGGCGAGATCTCGAGCGCGCTCGAGCGCGTGTACGGGCGCCATCGCGCCGAGACCCGTAGTGTCTCGGGCGTGTACGCCGCCGCCTACCGCGGAGACCCGGACTTCGAGGCGCTGCAGAAGGAGATCCAGGCCTTCGCCGAGGACGAGGGCCGCCGCCCGCGCATCCTGGTGGCCAAGCTGGGACAGGACGGACACGACCGCGGCGCCAAGGTGATTGCGACCTCGTTCGCCGACCTGGGCTTCGACGTCGACGTCGGCCCGCTGTTCCAGACCCCCGAAGAGGTCGCGCGCCAGGCGATCGAGAACGACGTGCACGCGGTCGGCGTCTCCACCCAGGCGGGCGGGCACAAGACGCTGGTGCCGCAGCTCGTCGCCGCGCTGCGCGCGCAGGGCGGGGGCGACGTGGTGGTGATCTGCGGCGGCGTGATCCCGCAGCAGGACTACGCGTTCCTGCGCGAGCACGGCGTCGCCAACGTGTTCGGGCCCGGCACGCAGGTGCCGCGCGCCGCCCGCGAGGTGCTGGCCTCGATCCGAGCCCGGCGCGCATGAGCCGGGCGCTGTCCCCCGCGGACCACGTCGCGGGGGTGCGCGCGGGGGACCGGCGCGTGATCGCCAAGACCATCACGCTGCTCGAGAGCCGCCGCGCCGACCACCGCGAGCTGGGCCAGGAGGTGCTCGACCAGCTGGTGCCGCACTCGGGCAACGCGCTGCGCGTGGGCATCACCGGCCCCCCGGGCGTGGGCAAGAGCTCGTTCATCGAGACGCTGGGGCTGCAGCTGGTGGGCAAGGGGCTGTCGCTGGCGGTGCTCGCGATCGACCCGTCGAGCCCGGTCTCGGGCGGCAGCATCCTCGGGGACAAGACGCGGATGGAGCGGCTGGCGCGGGAGCCGCGCGCGTTCATCCGTCCTACACCATCCGGTGGAACCCTCGGGGGTGTCGCACACCGCACGCGCGAGGCGATCCTGGTCTGCGAGGCGGCCGGTTTCGACGCGGTGATCGTCGAGACCGTCGGCGTCGGCCAGAGCGAGGTCGAGGTGCGCTCGATGGTCGACCTGTTCGCGGTGCTGCTCCAGCCCGGGGCCGGCGACGAGCTGCAGGGCCTGAAGAAGGGCGTGCTCGAGCTGGCCGACGTGCTGGTGGTGAACAAGGCCGACGGCGAGCAGCGCGCCGCGGCCGAGCGGACCCGCGCCGACTACGAGCACGCGCTGGCGCTCTTGCAGCCGGCCTCTGCCGCGTGGACGCCGGCGGTGCTCACGGCCAGCGCGCGCACCGGCGAGGGCGTCGAGGCGTTCTGGCAGACCGTGCTCGCTCACCGCGAGGCGATCCAGAAGAGCGGAGAGCTGGAGCGGCGCCGCCGCGGCCAGGCGCGGGCGTGGCTCTGGCGCCTGGTCGACGAGGGGCTGGAGGCGGCCTTCCGCGCCGATCCGAAGACCGCGGCGCGGTTGCCCGAGCTCGAGACGGAAGTGGAATCCCACGCCACCTCGGCGCCGCGCGCCGCGCGCATCTTGCTCGACATCTTCACTCGCCGGCGTGGCTCGCGCTGACGCCGGCGCTCAACCGGTCGCGGGCCGCGGCCGATCAGGGCCGGAGACTCCCACTGTGGCGGGCCAAGGCCGGACATGCCCCAGCTCAACCTCGAGACCCGTGAGATCACGCTGAAGATCGTCTACTACGGGCCAGCGCTGTCCGGAAAGACGACCAACCTGAAGCAGATCCACGCCATGCTCGCCAAGCAGGTGCGCGGCGACATGGTCACCCTGGACACCCAGGACGACCGCACCCTGTACTTCGACTTCCTGCCCGTCGAGTTCGGCGTCGACGGCGGCTTCAAGATCAAGCTCAAGCTGTTCACCGTGCCGGGGCAGGTGCTGCATCGCTCGACCCGGCGGGTGGTGCTGGCCGGCGCCGACGCCGTGGCCTTCATCGCCGACTCGCAGCGCAGCGCCTCGTCGGCGAACGCCTACTCCTATCGCGACCTCGAGGCGAACCTGCGCGCCAACGGCCTCGACATCCACCAGCTGCCCAGCGTGGTGCAGTTCAACAAGCGCGACCTCGAGGACATCAAGCCGCTCGAGGAGGTGCGCAAGGCGTGGGAGGGGACCGGCATCCCGACCATCCCCGCCGCGGCCGCCAAGGGCGAGGGCGTGATCGAGACCTTCGAGGCGCTGCTGGTGCGGCTGTTCCGGCACCTCGACCAGCGCCACTCCTTCGGCCAGAAGTTCGGGGTGTCCGAGCAGCAGTTCATCCAGGGCGTGGTCGGCCACTTCCAGGAGAACAAGGGGGCCTGAGGGCGCTCACATGGGGCGTTTGACGCCTCTGCCGCCCCGCTGATAGCTTTCGTTCTGGCGCTTACCTAGGTCCTAGGTAGCGACCCAAGAACGGCAGCGAGGGCAGCGGGATGAGCGATCGGGAAGCGTCCGGCCTGGACGACGTACTGGCGCGCGTGCGCGGTGGGATCGAGGACTTTCGCGCCGGCCGGATGGTGATCCTGGCGGACGACGAGGACCGCGAGAACGAGGGCGACGTCTGCATCGCCGCCTCGCACTGCACGCCCGAGGCTGTGAACTTCATGGCGCGGCACGCGCGCGGGCTGATCTGCCTGGCGATCACGCCGGAGCGCGCGCGCCAGCTCGACCTGCCGTTGATGGTGCGGGACTCCGAGAACGAGACGCCCTACGGCACCGCGTTCACGGTCTCGATCGAGGCGCGCGAGGGCGTGACCACCGGCATCTCCGCCGCCGACCGCGCACGCACGGTGCAGGTGGCGATGGCCGCGGGCGCGCGCCCGTCCGACCTGACGCGCCCGGGCCACGTGTTCCCGCTGGTCGCGAAGCCGGGCGGGGTGCTGCGGCGCACCGGCCAGACCGAGGGCAGCGTCGACCTTGCGCGGCTCGCGGGCCTCGAGCCCGCGGCGGTGATCTGCGAGATCATGAACGACGACGGAACGATGGCGCGCATGCCCGACCTGAAGGAGTTCGCGACGCGCCATGCGCTGCGCATCCTCACCGTCGCGGACCTGATCAAGTACCGGCTGCGCACCGAGAGCCACGTGACGCGCGGCGCCGAGGCCTCGCTGCCGTCGATGTTCGGCGACTTCCGGGCGATCGTGTTCAAGAACGAGATCGACCGCGTCGACCACGTCGCCTTCGTGCGCGGCGACATCCGCCCGGGCGAGCCGACCCTGGTGCGGGTGCACAGCGAGTGCCTGACCGGCGACGCCTTCGGCTCGCTGCGCTGCGACTGCGGCGAGCAGCTGCAGACGGCGCTGAAGATGATCCAGGAAGAGGGTACGGGCGTCCTGCTGTACATGCGCCAGGAAGGGCGCGGGATCGGCCTCCTGAACAAGATCCGCGCCTACGCGCTGCAGGACGACGAAGGCCTCGACACGGTCGAGGCCAACGAGCGGCTGGGCTTCCCGCCCGACGCGCGCGACTTCGGCGTGGGCGCGCAGATCCTGGTGAACCTGGGCGTGACCAAGATGCGGCTGCTCACCAACAACCCGAAGAAGCTGGCGGGCCTCGAGGGCTACGGGCTCGACATCGTGGAGCAGATCCCGCTGGAGATGCGCCCGAACGACAAGAACCTGGAGTACCTGCGCACCAAGCGCGAGAAGCTCGGCCACATCCTCAACCTGATGAGCTAGCCGGAATGTCCGTCGCCTACACCATCCTCGGCGTGCTGATGGATGCGCCCGCGCACGGCTACTCGATCCGCAAGCAGCTCGAGGAGACCTTCTCGCGCGAGCTCGGCCTGAACGACGGCCAACTCTACCCGGCGCTGGCGAAGCTCGAGGGCCTGGGCTGGATCGAGAAGGAAGTGGTCGAGCAGCAGCGCAGCCCGACCAAACACACCTACCGCGTGACCGACGCCGGCTGCAGGGCGTTCGCCCGCTGGCTCGAAGGCGCCGAGCCGAGCGATCGGCGCGAGCGGCCGAGCTTCTTCTGGCGCGACGAGTTCCTGCAGCGCGCGAGCTTCTTCGCCCGCGTGGGGCCGGACGCCGCGGCCGAGCAGATCCGCGCGCGGCTGGCGCAGACCGAGGCGAGGGCGGAGCGGCTCGAAGCGCAGCTCGCGGGGGCCGGCACGGGCGGACCCGACCCCTACCGGCGTATGATTCTCGAGTACGGCGTGCGCCTGCAGCGCATGCGACGGGAGTGGCTGGAAGAGCTCCTGGCGAGGGCCACGGAGCAGAGCACCGAACGGGCGGGACTGCGCGCCGCGCGCGCACGCTGACACGTTGGGAGAAGAGATGTTCGACAGCGTCGACGAGGTCCAGAAACGGCTCTTGGACCAGAGCTACATCGCGGGGAAGAAGATTGCGACGGTGGTCTACCTCGCGACGAAGCTGAACAAGCCGGTGCTGGTCGAAGGGCCTGCGGGCGTCGGCAAGACCGAGCTCGCCAAGGTCGTCGCGTCGGCGGTCGGACGGCAGCTGATCCGGCTGCAGTGCTACGAGGGCCTGGACGAGTCGAAGGCGCTGTACGAGTGGGAGTACTCGAAGCAGCTGCTCTACACCCAGATGCTGCGCGACAAGGTGAACGACGTGATCGCCGGCACGCGCACGCTGAAAGAGGCCTCGGAGCGCATCGCCGGCCAGGACGACGTGTTCTTCAGCGAGCGCTTCATCGTGCCGCGGCCGCTGCTCAAGGCGATCACCGCGAGCGAGCCGATCCTGCTCCTGATCGACGAGGTCGACAAATCCGACCCCGAGTTCGAGGCGTTCCTGCTCGAGGTGCTCTCGGACTACACCGTGAGCGTGCCCGAGGTCGGCACCATCCAGGCGAAGCACCTGCCGCTGGTGTTCCTGACCTCGAACGACGCCCGCGAGATGACCGACGCGCTGAAGCGCCGCTGCCTGCACCTGCACATCGACTTCCCGTCAACCGAGGAGGAGATCCGCATCCTCGAGCTGAAGGTGCCCGGCATCGGCGACCGGCTGGTGCGCGACATCGTGGAGCTGGTGCAGCGCATCCGGAAGCTCGACCTGAAGAAGACGCCGTCGATCTCGGAGACGCTCGACTGGGCGCGCGCGCTGATGGTGCTGAACGCGGACGAGCTCGAGGCGGACCTGGTGAACGACACCATGAACGTGATCCTGAAGCACCAGGGCGACATCGCGAAGGCGCAGAGCGAGCTCAATGCGCTGTTGCAGCGCAAGGCCGCCGAGAAGGCCGCGGGCGCGCCGCAGCCCGCGCCGGCACAGCCCGCCAAGAAGAGCGTGCTGCACTAGCATGCAGAAGAAGCTGGTCGAGTTCACCAACCTGCTGCGCAAGGCGGGCGTGCGCGTCTCGGTGGCCGAGTCGCTCGACGCCTTCGGCGCGATCGACGAGCTGCCGCTCGAGGACCGCGAGCTGTTCAAGGACGCGCTGCGCTCCACCATGGTGAAGCGCTCCGACGAGATCGATACCTACGACCGGCTGTTCGACCTGTTCTGGTCGGGGTTCCACGATCAGCTGCGCCAGGAGCTGCAGGGGGCGCTCGGCGGCATGCCGGAGGGCTTCGACCTCGAGCAGCTGCTCGAGCAGCTGCGCCGCATGCTCGAGAACATGGACGTGGGCGACATGTCCGAGCTGGCCAAGGCGCTGCTCGGCATGGACCCCAATGCGCTCGAGAAGCTGATCCAACAGGCTGGCGACGAGGCCGAGGTCCAGAACATCCGCAACATGCTCCAGATCGGCTTCTTCTCCCGCCGGATGATGGAGCAGATGGACATGGAGGGCGCCGCCGGCGAGCTGCGCAGCCTGATGGAGCGGCTGCGCGAGGCCGGCATGGACGACGACCGCCTGCGCGAGCTGGGCGAGCTCTTGAAGGCGGTGCAGGAGGCCGTGCGCCGGGCGGTGCGCCAGTACACCGAGCGCGAGCTCGACAAGCAGAACCACGACTACATCGAGCGCTTCCGCCGCGAGAGCCTGCTGGAGAAGAGCTTCTACAACCTGACCGAGGAGGACCTGCGCAAGCTGCGCGAGGTCGTGCAGCGGCTGGCGCAGAAGCTGAAGAGCGTCATCACCATGCGGCGCAAGCGCGAGCGCCGCGGCAAGTTCGACCTGAAGACCACCATGCGCCGCAACATGGAGCACGGCGGCGTCCCGTTCGAGCTGGTGTTCAAGCAGCGCAAGAAAGAAAAGCCGAAGCTCGTGGTGCTGTGCGACATTTCGAGCTCGGTCGCGAACGTGTCGCGCTTCTTCCTGCAGTTCATCTTCAGCCTGCAGGACTGCTTCACCAAGGTGCGCAGCTTCGTGTTCGTGGCTGAGCTCGGCGAGGTGAGCCAGCTGTTCCGCGACCACGAGATCTTCGACGCCATCGACCTCGCGCTCGACGGCGGCGACGTGATCAACCCCTACACGCGCTCCAACTTCGGCATGGCCTTCCACACCTTCTGGCGCGACTACCTGTCGGCGATCGACAGCCGCACCACGGTGGTGGTGATCGGGGACGCGCGGAACAACTACAACGACCCGCGCGCCTGGTGCATGCGCGACATCCACTCCAAGGCCAAGAACGTGATCTGGATCAACCCGGAGTCACCGGGTGCCTGGGGCTTCGGCGACAGCGTGATGGACAAGTACCTGCCGTACACGGACATCGCCGAGGAGTGCCGGAACCTGAAGCAGCTGTCCCGGCTAGTGGACCGACTGGTCCTCTAACACGACAGGTGATGGCGTGGGCACCCTACCCACGCTCCCTCCCTCGCAGCGAGCCGCCCCTGACCCCTAAACAACAACAGCCCCGGGAGCCGTTCGGCCACCCGGGGCTGTCGATGGGTCGGAGAGGGCGGTGGATGACTTTGTGGGGGGTGAGAGGTTGGACATTTCAAAGGAGAAATGTCGTCTCCACCGCCTTCTCCATAAACTCTACTACGCGGCCGCGCCTCCCGTCGCGGAAAATCCCGTCTGGCCAGATTATGCACGCGCTGTCGGAGAAGTCAAACCCGATTTCGCGTCTTGACATCGCGCCGAGTCATGCCTCGTTCACGACGCGAGGTGACACTCGAAGAACTGCGCGGATCTTTCCGCCACATCTCTCGATTCTGCCGGCTTTGGATGCGCAAGAATTGCTTCAGAG
>Ga0318563_10000085_pt1 | contig 37158 bp, 48 predicted proteins | sample GRESIP066b5f19_FD_203689 | JGI IMG/M metagenome (GOLD analysis project Ga0318563, IMG submission 203689) | Tropical soil microbial communities from Luquillo Experimental Forest, Puerto Rico - GRE.SIPMG.066b5f19 | ecosystem: Environmental > Terrestrial > Soil > Tropical forest > Bulk soil... | reverse complement strand
ATCCTAATTTATTCATAGGCTTACTCGGTTTTTTATATTTTATAAATACTCAATCAAATTAGTATGTGAAAAAATATCAGAAGGCAAAGGGTGTTTGATGGCTACAAGGCCAGGTACAGATGTAGAGCCGATAAGAGCAAGACGCTCAATAAAATGACCGGCACAATTTAGGGATATGAAGTCCAATGGAACGAAACCCACGTTAAGCACGCTCGTCTGATTCTAACATCGATCTAAAAAGCCTGAGCTACGTACAAACGAAGGGCGCATCGAAGCAAAAATTAAAGGCATCAAATTCGGGCGCAGGCCAACTATTGATAAAAACCAACTGATAGATTTGCGCAATCAGGTATTAGGTGCACCTAATACCGCAAGAAAAATGGGCATTGGACGCTCTACTGTCTACAAATTAATAAAAGGCTCCCAGCAAACTCTATCTCATAAAGTTCCTTAACGTGGGTTTTTCTTCCATTGGACTTCATACCCCATTGATTGCTGATTGGCGTACAAAAAAATTTAATGACGTTATTCGAATCCGCCAACAATACCATATGCGCAGCTTACATGCCTCTGGAGAAAACTGTCTTATATGAATCTAAGACCTTTCGCATAAAAGTGTCAAACAAGGCAAAAACGAAGTCTATGGTGACGCTAATTTCAGCTTTTTCGTTTGCCTCGTTAGTGTATACTCTAAATATACACATACTATGAGAAATGGATCATTTCAACCTTTCCTGAGGGTCATTGTCTATTCGAAATAGCCGCGTAAACTCTTTACTATTTCGCTATTTGGGAGAAACTGCATGCATAGAGCATTATTTTTTTTGATCATAGCTTTTTCTTTTCATATCTCCGCCATGCAGAGAGAAACAGATTTGACTCAAGGACAATCTCTCTGGATACATAATGGCACTTCTCATGCATTTAGCTTGTCTGAAAACTCATTTCTGAAGGAAAATGTAGCCACTATACACATTAGGTCAAAAAATTCGGAAAGCCCGAATAATATCGATGTCACCGTTACCTTAAAAAATGGTATTCAAGAAGCTCAAAGCTTTTTTCTTGCTCAGGATTTTGAACATACTCAGCTCAAATTTTTTGCAGACCAATGTTTGATAAAAATATCGCTTAAACGATGAGCACGTCATTCTCTGTCACCTAAACGATCGTTTATAGAACCACCGAAATTATAGCACAATTTGGGGAAATTTCGGTTCTATAACCCGTAATATTATCTATGTATCGTGAATGGTAGTGAAAAATAATGTGACCATCATGCCAGAAGGAAATTATAAAATTGGCGTGGTGTCACCACTAATACGCTTTCGATAGAAGCAAGATCAAGCAAATCATTATCCCCCGTCACAATAAAATTTGCATTGGCATCTAATGCGGCCGAAATGTACATGTCATCTTTCGGATCCCGGCAAAGCCCTTGAGCCGTCGTACTATCGTCTATCACGGTCGAATAAGCTATAATGCTCGCTATAAAAGACTGCAGTTGCAATTCTGAAGCTTTCGCTGCCTTTTGAATGCTTTTTCTCGATACGCATTCATACCATTCAGCGATGATAGCTGGAGATACGACATGTTCAAAAGCGCGCGCACTAAAGAGCATATCGATCAACTGATTTGGCAATCCTGTTTGGCTTATTACCGCACTTAGGATGATATTCGCATCGATAACAACAATAGGCTTCACGATTTACGTCGCACGCCTTTTTTTGCTTGATTGGCAATCTCCATGGCTTCTTCGTCGCTAAGATCAGATGGACGGCTGCGGAGGAATTCAAGGGCATATGTTTTAGCCGAAGACTGAATTTGCTCCCATAAAACAATAGGAATAAGCGCAGCCAATGGTTTGCCTTTTCGCTCTATTACAAATTGGTCATGTCTTAAATCAACCCTATTGAGGATATCTCCAAGATTATGTCTCATATCCATCGTCGAGATTACTTGCTTCATTATTTTGCCTCCTCCAACAACTATATCAACTATTATAGTTAATACAAGATTTGCGCCTGTTGTATCTGTCTCGAAAGTCAACTTTTCGAGGATGTTTTGGGATTTTATTTTTGAAACGGGTTTTGGAGCAGAAAAACGGCGGTTTTGGATGGAATTTTCGACTATTTTAAGGTCGTCTAAAAACCCATCCTTTTTGGGATCGGATGAAAATGCCCAGACGAAAACTAATCTCGTGTTTTTATTTCTTATATTTGGCCAATCAAGCATACAGTCGCACCTCAGCCAATATCACATAGGCGTTGCACTGATGATAAGCTGGTGTCCTAACTCAGAACACTTTATAAAATCTCTCATTCACCATGCTGATAATTATAAGCATATTTATGCAAAATACTTGCTATAAGGCTTTGATAGGGCAAACCTTCCTGAACAGCCTTTTGTTTGATCAGATCTAAATCTACCGAAGACATCCTTATGTTAATACGAGCGTCTTTTTTTAAGAACTGAGCAGCTGCAGTCTTAGCACCATTTAAAAGAGTTTTTGAGCCACGTGCCGATTTCCATTCTCCTAGCTCGAAGGAATCAAGAATATCTTTTTCTTCTTTGTTCAATTTTAAGCTTTTACTCATCGCCTTTCTCCTTCTTCAAATATTCGGCAGTTGCTTTTCTACTAGGAATAATAGTTTTTAAAAAATATCGTTGTCCTTCTTTAACAAATGGAACCAAATATACATAATTAGCAATTAACATCAAAAAAATTTTCTGATTTCCATACCGCTCTTTATTAGGATGTTCGATGATATCCAAAACATGTTCATCGTCCATTAGGGCGATAATTTCTTCGAAAGAAATGTTTCTTGTCTCTTTAAGAGACCTACTTTTTTCTAGATTGAACTCAAAGTTAGCAGTTTTAAACATTCCATTGATAGTATGCCAATGTGTGCCTATTGTCAACAAATCGATTGCTAAGGAATGTAAAGCTGACCTGTCCTACGAATTTCTACCTGGCTTTAGGGACGAGTGAGGTCATGTAATGGCCTCACTTATCAACCCTTCCGCATAAAGAGTTGGTATATTGATGCCATAAATTTTATGTGAAACAAATATTGCAGAATTTTCCATGGTTTTTTCTCCTCAGCTTCATTGTGACAGAGTTGAGAATAAAACTATTTCCCATAAGCCACGTTAAGCGGTGTAGTCTAGGCATTTAGTTCCATCTCAGCCATAAACAAAATAGTTCGTCATCTCTGTAAATGCCATTCATAAAGCACATCTGGACAGTGCTCTTCGTTTTTTGAACCGTCACTAAATTCTAATATTTTAAATCCATTTTTTTCATAAAATCGCCTGGCTTCGATATTTTCTTGAAATGTATGCAAGCGAATTGGAGAACCGAGCAGCGACTTAGCATTATTAACCAGCTTTGTACCAATTTTTCGGCCAATAGCTTCTGGGGAAAGGTAAAGTTGGTCAATCCAGCCTACACCCTCCTTTTTTGATAATGCCATCATACCAACAATAATGCCTTCTTCCTCAGCAACAACGACCTGATTAACTGAAATCAGTATTTCACGAATCCATCGGTAAATGCTTTCATCAGAATGCGCCAACGGCGCGAAGGTAACAAATGTTTTACGTGAAACTAGATAAACGTTAGCGATAGCCGTGGCGTCCGCTAATGTTGCATTTCGCAATAGGAGTTTCCCTGTCATACGCTCTACCACAACCCTTCAAATCTATGGCTCGAAACCCGCGTATACCGCACCGTATGTTTTGGATCGCGATGACCGAGGTAGTCTTGAATCAACCGGAGGTCATATCCCTTATTGGCTAAATAGAAACCACAGGAATGACGCAACATATGAGGATTAATTAAACCTAGGCCTGCCCTATCGGCAGCAGACTGCAAAATATAGTTAACATTTTGTCTGGTCATGGCTTGCTGACGTTCGCTTAAAAATAGCCAAGGCAAACTGCTCTTGCGAGTGCTTAAATGACGTTTTAGTAGCCGTAATTCATCACCGCCTATGGGTTGCTCGACGGATAAACCGTTTTTTGAGCGTCTTACACATAACCTTGAGCTTTTTAGGTCAATATCGGCTACCCTAATGCCTAAGGCTTCGCTCACACGTAAGCCGTGATACATCATGAAGAAAAGAAGATGGTTGCGCAAACCATAGCGACTCTTCTTGGCAGCCTCAAAGAGCTTTTCTAGCTCTGCATCGTTTAAAAAATCTTTTTCTCTTTCGTGAAGGTCGGTGGCTTCGAAATTATCACTTTTGACATTTCGCCGGTTGGGCATGGGGTGACTCCATCGTTTATGTTCACTTACCATGCCAACCCTACTTCACTACTTTTTACAATCTGCGCCCTTCGTTAAATGTTGCGCTGTAAAAAAACCATTTTGGTTGTACGGGTTTTGTGTTGAATGGGTTGCCGGACACTATTCAATAAACGCATCAACACTTGTATCAAAACACTTTGCCAATTTCTGTGCCATCTTATAACTAATAGAGCGCTTGCCGCTCTCTAATGAAGCTATTACCGATTGAGTCGTCTTCATTTTCTTAGCCAACTCGTTTTGAGTGTATCCATCTCTATGGCGAAAACCACGCAGTCTTACTGCGGCCTTATTAGACTCAGAATATAGATGCGAAACCGCCTCTTCTGCATCGATGTATTTCTCGTCGTCATCAACTTTGTAATCTTTAAATAAAACCAATAAACCTTTTACTGCAGTTTCAGGCACTAAAAAACGCTGAGGGTGCTTCGTTCCTATCATAACCTCAGTATGGCGCGTTTTCACGGCTACCGACATAATAAACCTCCAATAACCTTATCTCCCCAGATACTTCCTCCCAGCAGGCAACATAGGAATACGTTAAATGGCAATGATGCTGGTTCTTTCCCAGTGGAGAATAATTCAGCCATTTTTTGCCTGGGCAGGGTCCTTTAATTGATAAATCAAACACGAGCGCTTCATATATCTCCTGAATTTTCCGTGGAAGCTTTGCAAGATTTTTCTTCATGCGCTTCTTGGTTACAACCTGCCATTTATTCATATAGCAATATTATCGCATTTTTGCAATATAATCAAGCTGCCAATAGATCATTTTGCTTTTTGCTCGCCATTCCTTCGAATTATGCCCATAATTGTGTTTTTGCTCAGTTGAAGCTGGGCTGCTATACTTCTATAACTCTCTCCAGCTTCAAATAATTTTAAAACGCTTGGCGCAAGCTTATCTGACTTCGGTCTTTCGCCATTTTGACGACCCAATATCTTCCCGTTAGCTTTAGCAGCAGCAAGTCCTGAACGCACTCTCTCTCGAAGAATATCGCGCTCAAATTCAGCCAAAGACGCCATCATGGAGGCTAATAATTTTCCTTGAGCGGTACTTATGTCGAATTGAAAACCGGTTTGGGCTATTAGCGAGACATTCCAAACCTGGAGTTCATTGATAGTTTGCATTAAATCAATTGTGCTTCGTCCCCAACGGGTAAGCTCGGTAACTAAAATGGCATCAATACGACGATCTCGAGCGAGAGCTATCACCTCTTTTCTTTTGACTCTTTGCTCTTTTATGCCGGATGCTGTTTCTTTAAAAACTGCAGAAACCGCATAATCGGCCCTTTTCGCAAAAGCGAGCAAATCTTTTTCCTGTCGTTCACAACTTTGGTCGTTCGTGGAAACCCTACAATAAATTGCTACCTTTTTTTGTCCCAATTGAACCTCCCTGAAAAAACACCCGTTTCAGCGCATAATGGCGTGAGTGAAATTGTGGTCCAAAATGACTATAGTCCAACTGATACAACGACGCAAAGTAAAGAAAACTATTTTTGCTGTTTGGGTTTTGATGGCTCGTGGTAACTAAAAAATACCTGTTAAAAATATGGTGATTAAGAATTGTGAAAAGCGAAAAATGCCCGTAACTTTGAGTCGTATGCCCCTATCTTAATTTTTGAAACATCTTCGCATTAGGCCAAACACCCCCATCAAAATTGAACACCGTTTTCATGGGAAATAGGGGTGAAGAGAATGTTAGTTCGGGCATTTTTAAAACTGTTTAGGTAGGAACTATTTTTTCTTCTGATTTCATGAAATTCCAAAAATATAGCTTCATTATGCGCTATTTCTCTGAAAATGCTGGAAATTTAGAAGAGACTCCTACTTTTTCCACTAAATATTGAAAATATGGCGTTGTAATGAGCTAAATCGTTGAAAAAACGAAAAATTTAGAAGAGATTCCTACTTTTCAAAAAATTAATCGTGAAGCCAAATATTTTGCATCGATACGCCATATGAGCAAGCTTTAGAATGGTCATTAAGAATAATTTAGAAGAGACTCCTACTTTTTTGAATGAGAAAGCCCTAATTTTAAAGGGCTTTCTCTAACTAACACTACCGTTCCGTTCCGTGCGAGATTGGATTCAATTTCGGCGCGTCTATACGCAATTCATGATCATTTATAGGGGGGAGTAAGCCCCTATATAGGGGGGAACAAGGTGGGTTATAGGGGGGAATAAGGTGGCTATAGGGGGGAGTAAGGTTTAAGAAATGGTTATAGCCCGTAAATATACGCCATAATGTTTGTCTCATAAATTATGATGAAGAAATATTCGAGGAAGCTGTTGAGCATAATATTGCGTTCTGTCTGGATAAATCTTCTATTTGCAGTAAAATTAAAATTTTCCGTACTTTTTTCCCTTTTTGGCGGCAAGAGCTCCCATTTTTTCCTTTTTTCCAGCGGAAATAATGAAATCTTGAGCAATTGAATACGCCGAGCCCAAAGCATATCGGTCGCGTTCTATTATTTTCAAAAAAGCAGGAGCATCGTTTCCATCACTAGTCCATCGTTCCATTACTTTTTGAAGAATCGTTAGTGGCATGCCAGATTCATTTGCTAGGAAACGAAGATCTCGTTCGGGTATATAAACACCGCCATGTTCTAAAAATTCCTGAGCATGAGTACGAAATTTAACCATCATTTCCATCTGAAAATTGGCCTGAGGTCCCTGATCAGCTGGGCGTCCTATCAATGGCGGAATATCGACAATCGGGATTAATTTTCTGGCTTCTCTTTTGCTTCTGGCTATACCTAGGAGCTCAAATACGTAGTGAGGAAGCATCATATCGCCAAGTATCAACGACAGTTGAGAACGCTTTTTATAGCCATTTGGAGAAAATGTATAACTGAGCATATTACCCAGCATGTTGTCGTTTCGTTGAAAAATACTGTGAGCTTGCCAAACTATTATCTCTCTTATTTGCTCTGCAGCTTTTTTCCCTGTACCAGCCCCAATAAGTTTTGCTAGTTCGCTGAATCCGCCATCAATTCTTATGGCCCGAGCATCTGGGTTTCCTTCTATAAATTGTCTAGTGATTGTGCTGACCTCCCATCTAAGTAATCTATGGGCATTTATTGTACAAAGAACTCTTACGTTTCCCTTCGAGATGATGGTTTTAATAGTGTTCAGTTCCATTGATGGCACATCTAGGGGAATATCTCTGCCTATGCTTGTAATGGGGTTACCATTTGTATCTATCAGCTGATTATTTTCTTTGTCGTAAGTTGCTCCCTTCTTCATTGGCTTTCTTACAGAGTCATACGTAAGAAGTGGCAGAGCCGGTGGCTTTTTGATCAAAAGCTCTATTCGCTTTTTTACCCAGTCCTTCCAAACGATTGCCCCAACAATTTTGTGAAAAAACAGCGGTTGCTTCCAGGATTCTACACGTTGTTGAATAGAGAATTTTTTTGGGGTCGCCTGCAGAAACTCAATCATCTCAGTAGCAAATTTTCCATTATATTGCTTTTCAAGAATCTTTAGCGCATCGATGGCGTGCTGATCTAATGGAAAAAGCTCAAAACAGTCTTCTGCGAGGCTTTCTATCTGTTTGATACGAGGTGGTACTTTCACTTTATCTCGAATCTTCTGATAAGCATTTTTTAGCTCGGCCTCAAAAATTTCTTGAGCTCTTTCGTGGCCTGAGTATTTTTTATCTTGGTCCTTCTTAAGGACGAATCGAGCACATAATGAGGCATAATTTTCTAGCTGATAGTCTTTCCAGATAAGAGACCATACCCATTTAAAACTATGGAAGCACCAAGATACTTCATTATTGAGAGGAGCATCTTTGCACTTCTCAACTTCAGGCAACATCTCCAGGATTCTACCGCTAGTATATTCTGGATGCTCGCCAGCAAGGAATAAATTCCATATGGTTTTTATTTCGTCTTGCATTAGTAAATATGCGTCCTTAATTTCCTCTATTCGATTATTAAAAAATATTTTTCTCTGTTCATTTATTAGGGGAGTTAACCCTTCAGCAGTTTCTCTACAAAATACCATTTTTTGGTTATTAGCCAGTGTATGAGGTAAGCCATTTATCATTCTAAAACTCGTCATCTCAGGCTCCGTAATTATCACTGGTATCTTGGTGACTGTAACGCTCATCAGAATATTTATTGTTATCTTTATTAGTATGCTTATTCAATTCGAGTACACCACCATATTTTCTATTTGCCACCAGCTCCACAGCTTCGCCAGTATCACAAACATTAGTCTTAAATATCTTAAATATTATGGATGTCTTTTGATCCTGTTCTTTCTTTTGCATACCGAGCACAAGCCTCACTCCATCGACTAACCCTGATGCTCCTCGTGTTATTGATTGATCGAAAATTACATCTTTTGAGCCATTCACTGGCCTGATTGCCGATTTGTTGGCATGGTGTGAAACAATGATGGTGGGCGAGCTTTTAATTTGAGAGAGTTCGTTAATAGAAGCAACCCAATCTGTAGCAGCTGCATTATCGATTTCGCAATTGGGCCCTAGAAATCTACTTGCAGGATCAAGGATCACAAGCTTAATGTCAGGATGATTTTCTAAATATTCTTTGAAATATTTCAAGTTGTCCGTTGGTTTGCCCTTAGCATCGGTGAATCTACAAAGCCCTCCGCTCATAGGTAGTAGATGAATGTTGCTATAAACCCTTTCCAAATATTCTTTGGATAATCCTAAGCAGTCGACGATATATTTCATACGATTATGAGCAAAAACCCTCCCCTCTTCTGCTAGCACTACGAGGCTTTTTCCTATCTTTGTTGGCAAAAAGGTATCGAGCCACTTTTTTCCCGTTGCCAAAGATACGGCTGCTTGCAGTAGTGCATAGGTTTTACCGCAGCCTCCGGGGGAAACAAGCATGCTGACGATGCCTTCAGGGATAAACCCCCAGTTCATACCAAAAGGCCCAGGTTGATTGAAGAGATAATTTTGCTCAAGCGTGTCGCTCAAATTATATCCTTCCTTCTTCATGTTGCCGAGATTTGCCAGTGGATTATCAGGTTTACTTGCTCTATCTATGTCCTCTTTAAGTATCTTTACTTCATTGATGAGATGCTTGTTGGCACTAAGCGTATTATTATTCAGCATATAAAGCCTCAAGGAATGCATTGCTGAGAAGAGAAAATTCAACGTTATGAGTTATTCGTGATCGGCAGATATCAGCAATATCACTGACGTTGTGCATATCTACGCTGTGGTAAATTTTTTCTAAGAAGCAAGGCCAGTTAAATGCAAATGCTTTAGCTCCATGGTTGCGAAGAATCTTCAAGGCTTCGGTTCCAAATTTTGCGCCAATGGCATCAACGCTCAATTTGCCATTTTGTCTATCGAGCTGATAGATGATGATAATATTGCCTTTATACTTTCTACTTACCAAGAGTTCTGCCCATTTGGGAAAGAACGATGCCGAAGGGACTCCAATTGGTAAGAAATTGTGATCGTGATTTATGAGATATTCACCAGCAAAATAATCAGCCATTCCTTCAAATAAAAGTAGATAATTAAACTCATTGATTAGATGAGGGAAACCAAACGCTCGGGGATTTTTCTCATTATCCTGCCATCCCCCCATGTTGGGAAGCAACCTTGATTTTTGATCAGGGTTCTGAGGGGTAAGGTTTCGTATGAAAAGGTTGCTTACTTTATCAGACGAAATATCTCGAACTGGAACTAATAATTGGGGGCCTTGTCCTATTCTATCGCGCAAAAATGTTGCGTGAGGCGGCGAAAAAAAATCACAATATTCGATATTTAAGTTTGCATAGCCACTGCCTATACATGTGCGTGGATCAATAAAACCCCGAGCCTCTAAGAAATTATCGGCAGCTCTGTTCGAGAGACAATTGTCTTTTAGGATGTTTTTCCAAATCACATCCAAGTATTCAGTTATGATTATTTTATCGTTAGGGATTTCTTTATATTTTTTCAATTGAGGCAAAAACAAGTTACCATAACGTTCCATGAATTCCGGCAAGCTTAAATTGAAGGCATGCTCTGCAAATTTTTTGCATCCCCCTCCCTCCGCTGTTTTTATATCTTTCCAAGTAGCTGTGTCTGGCCAAATACAGACATTTTGTTTATCACCGCCGCGCCAAAATCCATTGCATAATATTTTATTATTTCGTTCTTTAGTAAAACGAGGATTAGCATGCCGCAACACAGCATTGCGCATGGCATTACCAAGATCCTTGACATCCCAATGAGTATTGTTATTCATGATGCACCAAAAAATCTCAAACGCTGTAATTGTCCAACGCGTTGGACAAAGTCGAAGAATTGATAGTTTTTAGATCCGAAAAGTCTCAAATGCTGTAATTGTCTAACGCGTTGGACAAAGTCGAAGGATTGATAGTTTTTAGATCCGAAAAGTCTCAAATGCTGTAATTGTCCAACGCGTTGGACAAAGTCGAAGGATTGATAGTTTTTAGATCCGAAAAGTCTCAAATGCTGTAATTGTCCAACGCGTTGGACAAAGTCGAAGGATTGATAGTTTTTAGATCCGAAAAATCTCAAACGCTGTAATTGTCCAACGCGTTGGACAAAGTCGAAGGATTGATAGTTTTTAGATCCGAAAAGTCTCAAACGCTGTAATTGTCCAACGCGTTGGACAAAGTCGAAGAATTGCATGTTTTAGATTCCCCAAAAATCCTCAAACACTGTAATTGTCCAACGCGTTGGACAATTACTAGAACGAGCGCTTATGAATAGCTGACCAGTTCCATGCTCTCAAATACATTTCTAATGATGATTCTTACTTCCGGGTTTATATTTTTTTGTTCTAAAGTTCGTTCTAGTTTGTCTTTGAGGTTTGTCGACGAATCCTTCTTTTTACTGGTCAAATTTTTCTTTGCGATCTCTGTAGAAATTCCCTTCATGGAATTGAGTAATTCATTATCTGATTCGAAGCGTCTGGCTGCAAATCTATTAATTAAAAGCCGCGTTGAAAATTGCTCGTTTTTGCTGCGCACATAATCTTTTACATCTTTGGGCCATTTAGCCATTTTCAGATAATAGCGGATGGTCTTTTCATTGCGATCGAAGATGTCAACTAAATCATCTTTAGTCCATCCTTCTTCAAGCATTCTCTGATATCCTTCAGCCACATCAAGACAATGCAGATCCTTGCGTAACAAATTTTCAGCGAGAGCAGATTGAGTGCGATCACCGCGATTCTTGTATTGTTTGAGTAGGGCAGGGACATGGGTAATGTTGCCAGCATGAATTGCGGCAGTGATTCGCCTATGCCCAGCTACGCAAATGAGCTGACCTCCCGTTGGAGTTTTTACCAGTTCTACAATGACATTTTGCTGAATACCATTTCGTGAAATATCTGCGGAGAGTCGACGAAAATCATCTTCATTTGTGTCGATTTTATCTCGAACATTATCTGACAGTGCGATGCGACTAATCGGCAGTTGTACGTTCTTACCAATATGGGCTTCGTACTTTGTATAAGTTTCTTGATCAAGTATCGAATCGGGATTCTCGCCGATCTCCTTAATCTCGTCATTGCTTTTTTTAAGCTTGTCGCCGATGTCTTGCAAAAGTTCTGATGTTGCTTCTTGTATCTTGCGGGTATTCTTATTGATGGTCTTTTCACTAGTTTGTATCGAGGTCATCTCTTTGCGTCCTTTACTCTAGAGTTGGTGCAACGTGGGCAAGTTCATCAAATTTGTGTTGTGCTTCGCTGATTACGGATAGTTTAGGCTGATTGGTAACCCTGCCAACGCGGCGTCCTTTGAGATGAGGGAGTATTTCCCCTGCCAGCAGCATATAAGCATGAGATATTTCTGCGTTCTCGCGAAAGACGTTGATGGGTGTATTTTGATAGCTCGCTGCAGATATGAAATTGCTTGATGGGATTAAAGTATTGAAGACTCTAAAATTACCGTCTTTACTGCTTTCGCGCATGAAGCTTTCCACTTTTTTATGAGTAGAATTGTTTTTGTCATATCGTGTGATGGCACAGCCTAAAAAGAGCAACATATTATTATGATATTTTCTAATGCTCTCTGCAGCCGAGATTTCCTGAGCAATGCCTTCAAGGCTGTTTTTCTCTGGAAATACTGGAATGATATAGTAGTCTGAAGCTGCCATCGCTGAGCTATAAAGCACGCAGCGCGACGGATTAGTGTCGATCAATACCAAATCGAATTCAGCGATAATGCTTGAATTGAGCACTGTGTCGAGGAGATTAAATTGCCTTGGGTGGCCCATGAATTTATCTCGGCTATCTTCTAAAGTATGATCTGAACCAATGCAAAATAGATTCTCAAACGCGGTGGGCAAAATCAGATCTTCTGCGCCAACAGACTCGTCATTAACTGCTTGAGTAATCGATTTTCCTGACTTCTTAACTTCATTTTTCATTCCCAGGTTACTTGTCGCATTTGCCTGCGGATCGAAATCTAAGACCAATACTTTGTTCTGTTTGGCAAAGCATGATGCCAAATTCACTGTAGACGTAGTTTTTCCAACACCGCCTTTCTTATTGGCGATAGTAAGAATGCTTGTTTTTCTCCGACTCATATGTACTCCCACTGTAGGACTTATATCTATAGTAAAAAAATCTTTTCCAAAAACAAATTATTTTCAAAAAATATTTTTTACGAGTGGGGTATATGCATATTCATGGTAGAACTAGTCTTCATGCGACTATAGTTCTTTTTTATCTTTAGCGTCGCAATGGATGCCAAGAGCATAAAGGCCCAAACCAACTGCATCGATGACGTTATGCCATTTATTACGAGGAATTTGGTTGAGCGTATTGGTTAAAATGTATTGTGATTTTTGATCAAGTGCAGCCATTATCTCGTGTCGATGAATATCTTTGGGCTTGTTCTGTTTCCATTGATATGGTGTTGGGATGAGTAATTCTCTTGGGTTAAATCGCTCGCTTAGCATCCCGTTTAGAAAATGAATGTTGTCTAATGATCTTGTATCAATTTTTTGCGAGTAACGAGGATAAACAATAGGAGATTCTAGACAGAGGAGCTCTGGATTTTTATGAAATCCCATCAAATTTTCCCATTGTTTGGAGAGTTTTTCTAAGACCTCCAAACATGACTGCTTTGAATCCAGTCCTGAAGCGAATGGTGCTTCTACACCACAATTTTTAAGCTTCCCATCAGAAAAATGTGCCCATCCTGCACCATTGGAGAAGCTGTAGCCTGGGTCGATTGCCAAAATATCCTCAAAACGTAAAAATTCATTTTTGCAGTATTTCATTGATTGATGCCCCAATTGTGTTGAGTAAATTCCTTTCCAGTACGGGTCAGTTTATTCATGCAGCCGAGTTTAAGTTTTTTGCCTCGCAATGGATTGTCTAGACCTATAACCTGATTGCAAATTACTGATGTTACTTCCTCATTGATCTCTTTGAGTTGACGTTTTGGACATAGACCGCGTGCTGCACCAATAAATGATTTAATGCGCGATAGTGCCGAAGGTAACGCAAAGGACTGCACCCAATTTCGCTGATCGCCGGCTTTGATGCTTGGATTATCGCTTTCATTGATGGTGGTTTCAACGATAAATAGCTTGCCACCACCTAATCTGCGTTCATGAAGAAAAACCGAATCAATGGTCACCAAATAATTACCTTGCTCAAAATATTGCCGTAAAGAAGATGTGCCTTCGGCAGAGACATGTTCAATGCCATCAAAAATTCCCATGTTACCTCTATGGTTTAAAAACCTCTCACAACCCATCCGGCTGCGGCACTCAGCGTCTGAAGGGTATCGCATCCCTCAGGCGTTCTAATGCTGCTCAGGATAGCTGTTCGATGGTCGTAGATGTTTTCTTTTAAATGCTCTGATAAATAATTCGCGATTAGCCCGACGTGCTGTCCATAGCCAGCTAACCGGTAATGACTTAACTCCTTCTCTGTCTGAATTTTTTTGAGGATAGGTTTTAGAAGATCCGATAATTCAATAGTTCGCTCGTATTCATTTGCACTTTTTGTCGGTGCACAGTCTATGTAGAGATGAAAAGCCGATTTTTTATCTTCGGTAATGATCTCGCTCATCTTAAAGACCTCGGTGAGTTTAGATTTGTATCTAATGGCGCTCGGTTTGCACCTAGAATAAAAAGGGCAGGGACCATATTTAAAGCAAGCCTTTTCATTTTTGGCGAAGTTGATAGCTTTATTTGAGGATTCCAGTATTTTTTTGATTTCATCAGCGGTTCGTGCGATGGGTTGAAAATTTTCTCTTGCTTCTTCAGGAGTGAGGGTGGTTTCTACGCAAATGGCTTTGGGTGTGGATTTTGTTCGATAGTAGACCCATTTTAAGGTAATTTCTTTTGCGTTCTTTTCTTTAAAAGCCCACTGGGCATAGATATTAGCCTGGATATTTTTCTTTAATTGCTCAGGCGTAAGTGCATAGGTTAGTGACGAGCAGGTTTTATGATCGCCGATGAGCCACTTTTGGTCGCCTAGGTTTTCGAAGAAATCGATATAACCCTGAAATACGTGGCCACCTGCGGCAAAAGCAAAATGGTGTTCGATATTTTCTTGAGGCAAACCTTTGGATAAAAAAGCCAGACCGGGGCTAGCTACCCGGCCTTCGGCTGTTTCATAGTTTATTGGATAACCTGTTAAATATTTTTGTAAAAAAATATGTACTGCTGATCCGAATTCAGCAGCCTTGGAGAGAGGAGGTGAGAGATTTTCGAGATAACGAAAGGCCCATTTTCTTCGACAAGTTTCGAAGGTTTCGATCTCTGTTGCGCTTAGGATCCATTTGTTAGACAAAGAGAACCTCGAAGAAAAATGAACGACTATTTTGACTATAAGAATCGATATAGTGTTCTAATTTTAGAAAAAAACAACCTTAATAGTTAATTTTATTTCTTTCCTAGGTCTTTTTTTTAAAAAAAGACTTGTTAATAAATAGCAATGGAAACGGGACTTAAAAATTTCTCCCTTGATCAGAGAAAAAAGATTGGAAATAGAATCAGAGGGGCGCGGATAATGTCTGGGCTAACGCAAGAAGAATTTTCTACTAAGTATTCTATTAGCCTATCGACCTTAAAGAATTTTGAAATCGCTCGGGTAGTTCCTCGAGATGCGACCATTTCGGCCATTATTTTAGCTCTTCATAACGAGGGTATTACCATTGATCAAGATTGGGTTATCAATGGTCGATCCTCTGAACAAAATTGTAGTGGCCCCAGCATTGTTCCCGTAAATTCCCAGATACAACAAGAAATAGAGATATTAAAAAATAACTTAATAAATAAGGGTTTTTATCCTGTAATTTCTACGGTTAAAAATAATGATATGTATCCTAAATATTTAGTAGGGGATACATTAATAGGAGTATCGATCGATCTAAAAAACGTGCCTTCTTTTTCGGGTCATTTTTTAGTCGATTTAGAAAAAGAAATTTTACCTTTTTCGATAATCAAGGAAGATAAAAAATATTACGCTGTTAATAATACAAAAACACGTTTAATAAAGATAACAGATCAAAGAATAGCAAGCATAATATGGCACCGACATAATTTGTAGGATTTTCATAAATTGGAGAGCATATGATCGATTTCATCATAGTGGGCATTTACTTGCTAAGTATTTTGGTGGTCGGAATATATTACACCTTTCGCGTGAAAACAGTATCTGATTATGCTGTGGCGAATAGAGAGTATACTACTCCCATTATAGTGGCGACCATAATTGCTACTCTCATAGGCGGTGCTTCGACTATTGGTATTGCTGAGCAATTTTTTTCAGTCGGCATAATCTGTTATCTTATTTGTCTTGCGGCAACTTTTAGAGATCTTATCCAAGCTCGATGGATAGTCCCTCGGATGGGAGATTTATCCGATGTAATTTCATCCGGCGCTCTCATGGGTAAATATTTTGGGAAATCTGGTCAAGTAATAACTGGTTTTGCTGTAGTGGCTCGTTGTATAGGCATTATTGGCATACAAGTATGCGCTTTAGGTTTTTTGGGTAATTACTTATTAAATATATCCTATAATTTAAGTGCGATCGGTGCTGGCATTATTGTCATATTCTATTCATCATTTGGCGGAATTCGCTCGGTAACCATTACCGATGTTATTCAATTTGGAATATTAGTAGTAGCCATACCTATGGTCTGTAACTTTGGTTTAAATGCGGTAGGAGGTTTTGGTCCTCTTCTTGCTGCTTTGCCTAATACACACAAAACTTTTTTTGTCGAACCGTCATTAATGATAAAATATCTCGGTTTAGCATGTGTCTTTCTTTTGCCTGATCTGGAGCCTGCAATTCTTCAGCGCATTTTAATGGGGAAGACTCTACAACAAGGACAAAGGTCACTCATAATTACAGCCCTTGGGATTATTCCTATTTTTGCGATGGCAGGTTTAATAGGGCTTATGGCATTAGCAATTAAACCGACGCTGGAGCCCAATTTAGCATTTCCGTTTCTGTTAAATGATGTGTTGCCAATTGGGGTTAAGGGCATAGCTATCGCTGGTATTTTGGCTGTAGTTATGTCGACTGCGGATTCTTATTTAAATATTGCTGGCATTTCTTTAGTTCATGACATCATCGGGCCTTTGAGGAAGAAAAAATTAACCGATCAAATAGAGCTTCGTCTTATGCAGTTTGGAACGCTACTATTAGGGGCCATATCAATCGTTGGTGCTCTTGCCTTACCAAATATTTTTACTTTGTCAGTTGCCGCTTTGGCTGTATGGAAGCCAGTTATATTTCCTCCCATGTTATTGGCTATGACTGGCTTGCTCAAGAGTAAAAAATTATTTTATATTGGAATATCGGTTAGTATATCAGTGCTCTGTTTATGGAATATTTTTATTAAGCCTCTTCTTATTATAGATGGTATCCTAATTGCCTCTCTTATTAATTTTCTTATTTTATTGTCGCCAAAGTTAATGAATATGCGGATCTTTAATTCAAGTCTTCAGGCGGACGGTTGATTAAATATGGTTGATTATTTTCAAGCAGTGTTTGATAAGTATCAACATCGAGTAGAGATATCTAGTGCTCAATACTATTTATTTTCATGCTTTGAAATTATATATTTCGGTCTACCATTTCAGAAATCGCCATCAAGCATATTTCTTCATACTTCTGCTGCAGCATTATCATTTATTCTAATCTTCAAGGATTCCTGGCCAGAAAAAATAAAGCCTCTTTTTCCGCTCTACTGGTATATAGTTTTAACATACTGCTTATCTTTTGCTTCGACTTTTATGATGTTCAAAGGCATTATTTCTTTTCCCTGGTTTTTCTTGTCTATATTTTTACTAAGCATTTTGGTTAATTGGATATCTTTTACAATAATTATGTTTGTTGGTTTTTTTACAACTATTTTATTGCTTAGCTTAAATGGAAATGGAATCTATATACCTTCAAATGCTCCCGATCAAACTTTCACAGCCTATACTTGCGTGTTTGCAATATTAATCACTTCACTTTTTTTGAGAAATCGAGATCGTACATTAAACGAGCGCCTAAAAGCTTATCAGGATCTATCAGGTTACATTGCTCATGAGATGAGAAAACCTCTAGCTTTCATTAGAACAAGTTGTGAAGGTTGGGAAAAATATAGCCCTCAATTATTTGAAGCGTATGAGGTGGCTATTAAGTCGGGAGCATATAAGAATGAGATCAATCCATTGGCTTTTAATATTTTAAGGGAAATACCAAGGGAATTTAAAAAAACATCCTCTGATGGGCTCTTATTTATTGAGATGCTTCTTATGCAAACCCAGCATTCCTTTGAAACAGGAAAGAACTTTCAATTTGACTATGCATTGAATAATATAAATACGGCTATTCATCGTTGGGGTTTAGAAACCGATCGTATAGCAAAAATAAATCTTAAAACTGAATATAATTTTAGATATTATGGAATACCGATTTTATTAAATCACGTGTTGTTAGAATTATTTAGGAATAGTGAATATTTTATAAGCAACAGAAAGGATTCTCAAATAGACATTTGGTGCTCCCGTTCTGGTGTGAATAATGAAATACACTTTATGGATAATGGATGCGGCATAAACAACGATGATTTAAAAGATGTTTTTAAAAATGGTTTTAGCAAACGAACATATGGAACTGGCTTAGGTTTAGGCTTTTGCAAAATGGTAATGAAACAGATGGAAGGTAGCATACGAATTCTTTCGAAAAATGGTTCTTATACAGAAATTGTGCTGAGTTTCCCTGTGCTTCGAGGAGGTATGGAAGATGTTGTTTAATCCGATCAGAGAGTTTCCTACTACGCATGTATTAATTGATAATGATATTAATTACTTGCGTGGTTTATCAACTATTTTGCCTCTGCAAAATAAAATTTACCGTTATTTTTTGGGTGCCGAAGAAGCATTAATATGGATCAATAGGCAACCAAATAAAGAAGAAAAAATCCTATCAAAAGATTGTGATTACAACGATATAAATTCAAATTTTTTGGTATCTGGTATTAGCAGAGTTCATGAATCTATATACGTTGAGGATAGATTCAATTCTATTTCTACAGTTATAGTGGATTATGATATGCCAGGATTAAATGGTATTGAATTATGTCGATTGATAAAAAATACAGATATACAGAAAATACTTATTACAGGTTTTTTGGGTGAAAAAGAAGCACGTCATGCGCTCAATAAAGGCTGGATAGATATGTTTTTGCCCAAGGGCGAGGACTCTTCTCAAAAAATCGCAGAACTTATCTATGATGCAGAATATAATTATTTTAAACGGAGTGATTTTTTCCTAAAAACTTTTATTTCTCATAGTAAAGCAGAGATAACCGAATCGGAAGGGTTCCTGAAATTTTTTAAAGAGGCTTTTACAGAATCAAACGCAATTGAATTTTATTTGTTATCTCCTGACGGGGATTATTTATTTATAAACGCAGAAGGTGTGACAACTGGGTTTTCCGTGCAAGATGCTAGAAAGAGAAGGGAAAATTTTGAACTGGCTCAAGAGCTTTCAGTTTCCGATGAAATTTTGCGGGGGTTAAAGTCAGGTAGAATTCTTTTTTGTAATTCTGAAATTGAATTACCTGAAGCCAGGAATTGGGAGCATTTCATATTTCCCGCTCGTGTTGTTGATGAAAAAAAAGATCTACTTGGAGCCTTTAGTAGAGAAGTTTTTTTCGATAAATCTTGCGGTATTGCGGCATTTAAACCTGTATTTGACCAATCGATTAACGATGCCGTTAAAGTACTAAACGGTTATCGCTAGTATATTTTTGCACCGCCTTCAGTTTATTAAACCAAGAATAAAAGTTAGCTAAATGCAACAAGAAAAAAGTCTTGGGTTAGAGGCAGTGTGTCGAGGAACTACCTCAGGTTTTACAGATGTTAAATGAGGAGCTGTAATGAAGAATTTGGTTCGATTAAAATTTTTATTTATGGTTTCTTGTATTTGCTCCTGTAGCGTTCTGTTACCTCCAAGAGGAATGCATTTTCAAGAAAAGATTCAAATATCTGATCCCATTCCGCGTGATTTATTATTTAGCAGTCCCGAGCAGAGTAATCCGCAAATCTCACCTGACGGAAAAAAGATAGCTTATTGCGCACCGCTAGATGGTGTTCTCAATATCTTTGTAAAAACACTTGGACAAAATGATAATATCAGAGTTACCAAGGAACTAAAGCGAAGTGTAGAATGGTACCGCTGGACTCCAGATAGCGGGCAAATATTATATCAACAAGATACCAATGGTGATGAAAATTATCACCTATTTGGTATCAAACTTGGGACCAATGAAATTCGTGACTACACTCCCTTTGCGGGTGTTAAATCACATGTTTTGGCAATCGATAAACGCTTTCCTGAAAAAATATTAATAGAAATTAATAAAGATACACCAAAATTGTTTGACGTATATGCTTTGGATTTGAATTCGGGAGCTCTGAATCTCATTGCTAAAAACCCTGGTAATGTGCGTACCTGGTTGGCTGATAGAAATCTTAATATTCGCGCAGCGATAGCATCACGGGAACATGGAAAACAATCATTGTTAGTACGTGAGGATATAAATAGTGCATGGGATACTGTCTTAAATTTTGATTTTGAAGATAGTATTGCAGATGAGCTTTATTGTGGTCTTCTAGGTTTTTCTCATGATGGAGAATATTTATTTTTAAATACTTCTCTGGGTAATGATACGCGAAGATTAATAAAAATATCCATAAAAACTAAAGCTATGCAGGTTCTGGCAAGTGATAATACCTATGATATTTCGCAAGTGTATTTTAATCATAATACTTATGATCCTGATATTGTAAGCTTAGAGAAGGATCGTCTTATTTATCAGGTGCTCAATGCCAACTTGAAACCGCAATTTGAACGCATGGCATCAATTAACAGTGGCGTCCTAGATTATTTTCAACACGACGATAGCGGTACTCAATGGATTCTAGGATTTATGCATGATAATCGCTCCTACGAGTATTATCATGTAGATAGCAAAAAAGATCAGTTTACGCATTTATTTTACACACGACCAAAGCTTAACCAATATGCACTCTCCGCTATGGAGCCCATTTCTTTTAAGGCTCGTGATGGTTTGACTATACATGGCTATTTAAGCCGCCCGGCTAAAACTTCTGCCGAAAAGCATCCTCTTGTTTTATTGGTGCATGGCGGGCCTTTTACGCGTGATATCTGGAAATTTAATCCGACTGTTCAATGGTTGACGAGCCGCGGTTATGCTTGTTTGCAGGTAAATTATCGAGGTTCTAGCGGCTATGGAAAAGATTTTTTGGCCGCGGGAAATGGTGAATGGGCTAATAAGATGCATCACGATCTTGTTGATGCTGTTCAATGGATAACCAATAAGGGGATTGCTGATCCTAAACGCGTCGGAATTTTCGGTGGCTCATATGGAGGCTATGCAGCATTGGTAGGAGCTACATTTACTCCTGATGTTTTTTCATGTGCTGTAGATTATGTAGGCCCTTCAAACCTGATTACACTCTTAAATTCAATTCCTGCATATTGGCCGCTTGCTCCATGGGAAAAAAGAATAGGACCAAAATCAGATCCGGAATTTCTCAAGTCTCGTTCTCCCTTGTTTAAAATTGATCAAATAAAAATCCCTATATTTGTTGCTCACGGCGCACATGATGTAAGGGTGACCCTTGCTGAGTCTGAGCAACTTGTAGCAGCCCTAAAGGGTAAAGGGGTGCCGCATGAATATCTTGTATTTAACGATGAGGGACATGGATTTAGTCGTCCTGAAAATAGAATGATATTTTATAAAGGGGTAGAGAAATTTTTGGCCAAATATTTGGGTGGGTTATATATGGAGTAAATGTGAGATAGTTGCTTCCAAGCCAAAAGGGCAATTTTTTGTTCGTTGGAACTTTCGGCAGCATGAAGGAAAAGAGGGCAAATCAACAACCATGCTAAAAAAAGCTTTTTTCTCATAAGATCTCCTTGAAATAAAGAAAACGCTCAACCATTGCCATTTCTGTCCGGAAAAACTCTCGATGGCCACGGCGTCGTTGGAAAGTTTGGGTGATATTGACGGGTCACATCCCCCATTCCGCGTAAAAGCTCCCAAGTGCTTTCTAATGAGCGTGATAGCTGTGTGGCATCATCTCTTTGCGATTCATCAATAATGCTTACTTCTTCTCGAAGCTTTTTTATTTTGTTGAGCAATTTTTCCTGATGAGCAGCCTGCTGAAGCAGTGAGCGGGTAAATTGTTCTCTTTGTGCCGCGAGCTCATTTTTTAGCAATGCTATCTCTTGCGTCATCGTTTTAAATATCCAGTTAAAGTTCGATGCTGCAGGCACATCACCATAACGCCAGCCACGTTCTCTGAGCTCTTGAATAGGTTCTTTGACATTGGCTTGAACATCATGAGCCCAGATAAAGGGCTTGCTCTCATCGCTCATATGATTCTCCTTCGTAAAAATCGGCAAAATAAGATTCGGAAAACGGGCTTTGGTCAAAGCGAAAGGCTATGCGTGTAGTATTGAGCGTGGCGACTTTAGAATGATTTCTATGCGAATCTTGGTCTGCCTTGATAAATTGGCACTTGGTGGTCACAGGAGCTGCTCTACGCATAATGGCAAAGAGCGTTTTTATGGGAAACTTAGGGTTTTCAAAGAACGTGAATATCACGTCATTGGGCGCATATTCTTGCAGGCCTACAGGCGGTTTCTTGCCAAAGAGAATACTTAAAAGTGTGAGCATATTTTCTGCGGTGCCTGAAGAGTTATTGAGATAAATGGCTACTTTTATCCATGGGCGATAATCTTCATCGCTCATTCCTAATCTTTCTTGGCCAACGATTTTGCCGATAACATCAAGCGTGGCACCATGGGCATCGTCGATATAACGCCCATGATGGAGCTTATTGAGCTCAGCATAAGCTTCGGCAAAAGGTTTAACCAAAGCGCGAATCAAGGCTTTAAGCATCGGCGATTGGCTAAATTGATGAAGAAGCAGCTCTTGAGCCTCATCGATAAGATTCATTGAGCTATCTCCACAACTTGCTCGATATGGATGTCATTAAAAGCCAAAGAAGCGATCTGCTCAGGCTTAAATTCGTTAGGTGCAACATTGCCCGTAGTGCGGTCACGCAATTGTATAGTCATGACATCGAGAAGGTGCTGGTTTGTAAAGAGGCAGGGAATGAATCGCGAAGGGTAGACCTCAGAACCAAGCGAGAAGTGCTTCTTACCAAAATCGACCAAGGAAACTTTGAGGCTATTAAGCTCATTTTCATCTAACAGACGCTTAACCTTCACATTGGCATGAAGGCTGAGCATAATCTCCCAAGGCCTATTAAAACGAACTTTCCTTGGATTAGCGGTTGAGTCCATGACGGTGTGTTCAATGAGACCCATAGTTTCTACACCCAAAGGCTTAGACTGCCATAGTACGTGTGCGATGTCCTGGTCATTACCGCCTTTTACTATTGCTTCAAAACTTCGTGAGCCTTCCTTGATATAAACTGCTTCAACGTGAGCAAGCTGTATGAGACGAGAGCGTAGTGCATCGACAGTCGATGAGCCGGTGGCTTTAAGCTCTTTAAGGCGGCTCAATCTGAGTTCTTCATCACTTTCTCTAAGACGACCTGCCACATAGGTATGCTTGATCGTAGCTTTTCGCCATCCTGCGATCGGCGTCATTATTCTAGCTTCGGTGCCCTCATGGGCGATGAGCTCGCCTGCTCCCTCGGCTATGAGATCCACCTCCAGATCCGCTGAGACCTCAGCATTATTTTCCACCTCGGTGGTCATCTTAAAGAAATGGCCAGCAATGCTTTGTATGCGTGAATTTTTGGGAACTTTGGTTTTGGCATCAAGAGTCAGCACTGCTGTGGCGTGGCTAAAATCTTCAGGCTTTCTGTAAGTACCCGTCAGCGAACATAGCGCATCAAGCGCTCGGCCACTTGCTGCCTCAGGTTGCAGTGAATGATACAAAGCGCTTAAGGACTCCCAGACTTGGCTTGCTTGATTGGCAACGATGCTGGTAATAATGCCTACAATAGTATCGGAGCTAAAGCGCAGGGTAGGGTCCACATGAGCCAGAAGCTCTGCTTCGAGTTCGGCTTTGATTTGTTTAAAGTCCTTTCCCTTAAAACCATGTGCTGAAAGACCTATGTTATCTGCCATTGTTAAAATCCTATGAATTCGTTGATGGGCAGTAAAGTGCGATCGCTTATGAGTACGGTGAGGATAACAAGCATCCTGCGATTAGCCTGCATCTCAGCTTTAAAATCGTCGATGCGAATAACACCGGGAACTGTTTCAATGGCGGTTGCGATCAGCTGACGAATAAAGCGCTCGTTGCGCTTATGGCCAAAAACATCGGTGAAATAGGAAATGCCTGCGGTGGTATCCAAAAACCATTCTCCGCTCATGGTCTTTAAACGCATTGCTATGGCTTGAGCAATGGCATCTTTATCGGTGGCGCATAGTGCGAAGTCACCGTTAGCAATGGCCAGATCATGAACTTCGAGCGTAAAATCCATCATATGGTGACCACATTTTTGGCAAAGATATCTGATGAGCCCAGGATCTTATCGTTTCCTTTAATAGGGCCAGCTGCAGGGAAATGCGTATGGATATTAAATGCTGCTTTAATACGATCGAGTTCTTCTTTGACCTTGCTTGCAAGAGCCAAGGCTTCGCTGGCATCAGCTGAACCGAGACGTATTTTTTGCTCATCGATATGGATTTGTAGGCCTTGATCCTTGCCTAGAACTAAATTGCTTTTATGAGCATCTAGAAGCGTCTTAGCTTGAGGATATACGCCAGGAAGGGCAACGGCGCCCTTGAGACTAAATCGTTGATTGTCGGCGATGCTAGGAGGTGAATTTTCTAACCATGCTTCAATATCTACTTCATTGAAGATCAGCTGGACAAAATCGCCAGGCTGTATCGGAAAGGATATGAAGAAGCCGCCGGCCCTGGGAAAGAGTACCGGTACATCGCATAGCATAGGCAACGTTTCGCAATGCCATCCGTTATTTGGTGCTCGCACAGGTTGAGTGAGCGCAGGTGATACATCTACGACCTGCTTTTCGGCATCGTAGCTCTCGACCTTGGCGATCAAGGCCGTATGAACTTCCAGCAGTCGGCCTTCGATCGCATATTGAAGAAGTTTGGCTAGGGTAGGGGATTCAGTCATGGGCGCTATTATAAAGCGCCCGATCATGGATTGAGGCTAAAAATCTGAAGTTGGTATTTTTCCTAGTTGGAATTAATCAACCTCTTGTTCAAACAACCAATCATCCAATTCTCTAATGGCAGGTGGCACATCAGCCTTAACAATGATTAATTTTTTGCATGTTGGGCAAGTAGGGTTTTTTTGAGACCAATTTTTAATACAGGGCACACAATATTGCAATTTACATGTGTCACAAGGATTTATTAAATGCGTGGAAATAAATTCCTCATAACATATGGTGCAAGATTCCTTTGCGAGATCGTCATTAGCTTTATTATTTAATTTTTGTATTAAATTAAATAAATATTGAAGATCTTCTTTGTATTTATTGACAAAGTCTTTTGATTTTAAAGGATTGAGAGACAAGGAAAAAAATTCTTCTTGAGCGAATTTGAGCGAAGTAAGACCTTTTCTATTAACCTGCATGGGATCTGCACCAGCATTAATAAGTTCTTCAGCAATGGCAGTTCTTTTTTCTTGTAGATTTAGAAAAATGGTATCTCCCAAAAAGGCCTCCATAATAAGCGTATTTCCATTGGAGGAAATCGTTCGAACATCTGCCCCAAACTTCAGCAATTCTTTCACTATCTCTAAACAACCACGACTAATAGCTTCTTCTAGAGGTGCAGCATTTGCTACAAAGTGATTAGGGTTATAGTTGGGATCTGCACCACCCTCTAATAAGATAGATACGCATTTCAATTTTCTATGAATGATAGCCCTATGGAGTGGCGTTTGTCGAAGATGGCCTTTAATATCTACATCAGCACCTTTTTCAATCAGTTTTTTTAATAGGTCAGGGAATTCTAAAATTTTTTCATCTAATAATGGAGATTTATTGCCAATATTTCTAAAATCCGCACCTGAGTCTAATAGTGTTTTTACACGAATTTTAAAGGCCAATAATTCTTTTTCTCTATCTTCTTTAAGTTGTTTATAATCTTGATTTGATAACGCTGCATTACAAAATAAACATGATAAGATAAAAAATATTGCATATAACTGTTTGATCATAAGAAATCTCCTTCTCATATTGCTAATCAATTTCGTTGTGATCATTCATAGGTTTTTTCCTATACACTAAGAGTTAGCCGACCATACTACACTCCATCTCTGCCTCCCAGGTATCAGCAAAATTAGAACCAGAAAAGCGCACCTTCTCGATAGTCACCAGACCATTGAGCATAATAGAGCGTAAATGAAGCAGGCGTCCCGGCGTATATTCAGCCTTCAGAAGTGTTTTTACGAGCAGTTTGCCTTGCGAACTCACTTCGGGTGATGCGAGGAGCTCGCTCTCATCTCCTAAATGAAGCGATTCCTTGTGCAAAGGTTCATCGAAAGGCCGCAGCTGGAGATCGCGATTTTGTATCGAAGCCTTTATCTGCTGGTTCGATAAGAGGCGTGCTATCTCTGCCATAGGGTTGCCGCACAATGAGAGGGGACGCGAAAGCTCCTTGTTGAGCGCATGCAAATTATCAAGCTTATTGTTTGCTGACAGACCTGCCTGATGAGCCAAATCTTTGATTACTTTCTTGAGCGGCGTTCCTTTGGCATAGCTTTGCTTTGTGCGCTTTCCCTGGATTGAAGCCCCGTCGCCGCAGGACAGCGTTGTTTTCCAGGAAGCGTTTTCCAATACATGTGAACAGCGCACCATATCGCCCTTGAAGATAATTCCAATGTTGTCCTTATATCCGGCCTTGAGTATCACCGGAACGATCGCGTATTTGGCAAGCGTCGCTCGATTTTCGTTACTCAGGTTAAATATTTCGATGTGGCATGGATTAGGTTCTGGTGATTCGTCTTTCTCGATCTCAAAAGCGATATCTAAGCCTGTTATCTCAGTATCGCCAACTTTGAGTTCAACTACGCGGTCAAAGAGCATTGTAAGCCACCAGCATAAAATCGCTCGATAAAGAGTCGATGGCTAGCAATGCATTGGGCTTCTTCTTCAACAGAAGGAAGCTGAGGTTGTCTTCAACTCTAATAGGCCAATCAGCTAGTAACTTCAGTCCTAGAGCTATGGGATGTTCTCTTGCATTATAGACGTGCAATACCCAATAGGCTTCCTTTTCAAGCCAATAAAATTCCAGGGTATAATGCCGATCAAATAACTGGCATTCTTGGCTGAAATGGCTGGCATCTGAGCTCATAGGCACTTCGAGCATGTTAATTAATCTTTATCGGTTTGAGCGAAACATCACCAAAGAGATTTTTAAGCCAGGTCTTTTCTTTTTTGATCGCTTCGACTTTTTCTTGGGATAAGGGCTTGGTCTCCTGAAGACCTTTTTTTTGTTTAGCTTGAGCTCGGCTTACTTTAGGCTCAGAGATCTTGATACGCTCTTGATGAACTATGCGTATTTGCTTGGCTGTACAGGAAAAGCGCAATTGCTCACTACCTCCCCCCCGCTCAACACTCAAAGATTCCAAGACCATTTTATGGTATATTTTGAGTGAAGTCGCGATCGATATAGGCTCTCTCTTTTTAAAAATGTCCTCTATTTTTTCAAAAGCACTCAGCGCAAAGTCATTGCTGTCACCGTCTAAATAACGTCTGACCGAATCAAAAGCGGTGAGGCCAACTAGAGTCATCGGTGTGTTTGAGATAATGCCTTCGATGGATAAGCAGAAAGGTTGATTATAGACATGGTCCACAATGGTTGAGCCACCTTCAATAGGATGCTCGGTTATTTGCGATGAAAAACTATGAGTCTCGCTGACGTAAGCATCAACGACAAGCTCACCTAAGCGGGCCTTCGAATCAGGATAAAAGATAGAGATTGCTTCACGCACATTCATTTTATACGCTCAGCAACAATGCTAAGATAAGAGTTATTGGTGCTTACGACATTTTTAGCGATCTCGGTTTTTTTAAGCAGTAAAGATGGGGTAGCGATGATTTTCTCTTTCCCATCTTTAGATTTTTCGACCAAGAACTCGACTTGCGTATGCTCATCAGCAATTTCGCGCATGCGGTACTTGATATCTAAGCCATTATCAATGCTGCACATCACACCCCATTTGCCATCTCCAAGCTCAAGCGTCTTTTCACAGCGTATATGATGGCCCTTTATTTCTCCTTCGACGCTGGCTTTGATCTTAAGGGGATTCTCTTTGAAAAAAGACAGCAAAGCGCATCCTGAAAACAGAAAAACGAAGCCGAATATAAGAAAAAAGCTAAGCCGCATAATGCATCACCCCCATAAAAGCATTAAAACGTTCTCGCTCAAGTTCTTTGCGCACTGCCTTAGAAACTTCGGAGCCTATTTCAGGTGCATTGGCATTGCTTTTAACGTTGACCGCTACGCTCACGTTGTTGGTATTTGAGTACTTTTGCTGGTGGGCGATGTTCGGAGCTTCAGGGCCAAGGCGGTTGTTTAAGCGTTGATGTCCATTGGATGTATTACCCTCGGGTATGATATGCCTCATGCTAGCGCTAAAGCCTTGTTTAAAAAAATCAGGAACGAGGTCTGCGATAAATTCGTTGGCTGTTCTGGCGAGACGATCAAAGCCCGCGATGAGCCATTCAGAGAATCGTGCAAACTCTTTGTTGATACTCGCAAAGGCCTCTTTAAAGCCCTTGGTTAGAGCCTCGGAGGCTTCTGATGCAAAAGCCATGATACTTTTAGAGATGGAGCTGACAATACCACCGATGAGGGAATCGCGCCCTTTAAAAGCACCCCAGAGATCTTCGACAACAATACTGGCGGCGGTTATGCCAGCGATAAGCGGCAAGAAAGGAGCAACGAGAGGAGCTACGACTAAAGCAGCTTTCAGTGCGACGGCGGCAACGGCTCCTCCTAAGGCCATAAGTGTTACACGTACCAGGGAGGCTCTGCCTTCGAGCTTATTAAAAGCTAAAGAGAGAGAAGAGAACTTTTCCATCAGCCACGTGAGAGGCCCTAATAAACCTTGCGTAAAGGCATTGCCTGCCCCTCCAGCTAGAGCGCGCATCTGTATGAGCGCCGCATTAAATTTACTGGCTTTTTGTATACCTAGCTTATCAACGACCAAACCTAATGCCTGAGCTTCTTTTCTTAGCTTAATAAGCCCTGATGAGCCATCTTGAAGCATCATGAGAATTTTCCCACCCTCATCACCAAACATGGAATCTGTGACCCAGATTTTTTCAGCATGGGTAGGAAGTTTTTGCAGCTGGTCTGCAACTTCAACAAGAAGATCAAGAGGAGCTTTTATTTTACCAGCCGAATCAATGCTCCTAATACCGAGCTTGGCAAAGGCCTCAAAAGCTTCCCCGGAACCTGAACGGGCATCTTCCGAACGAATCTGCAATTCTTTTAAGGCATCTTCTAATCCATCGATGGAAAGACCGGATTTTTCTGCGGCGTAGCGCAGTTCCTGCAAGGCATCGGTTGTTATCCCAAGAAATTTAGCATTTTTGCCGATCTCGCTCATGGCTTTGGCAGTATTAAGCACGAAGTTCCTGAGTGAATCAACAGCCCAATAACCTGCCACGGCCTGCATGATATCTCCGACCTTGTGTGAAAACTGATCGAGCTGTTCAGTCGCCCTGCGAAATTGAGCAGCGTTGGTATTGATCGTGAACAGGGCTTCGAGTTTGCGGATGATCATGGACAAATCGCTCCAAAGTTATCAGCCCACTTTAATGGGTCAGGGCTAAAATGAAGCCAAAAATCTGAAGTTGATTTGCCGATTAAGTTGAGTATCAAAACCGATATGATAAAACCTGGCCATGGGAATAAAGAAATCGGAAAATATCGGGCTTTCAGCTGAATATGGGCAGTTTTTGAGAGACTTAAAGACTAAAATTGCTAATGCCCAAATGCGTGCTGCACGGGCTGCTAATACGGAGTTAATCTCTCTTTATTGGCATATAGGCCAGCAGATTATTCACAGGCAAAACCAGACTAAATGGGGCGCCAAATTTATTGAAAAGCTATCATTAGATCTTCAAAATGAATTCCCAGGAATGAGAGGTTTTTCAGTCCGGAATCTGGAAAGAATGAGGTTTTTCGCACGCTTATACCCTTCTGATTCAATTGCGACACAAGCTGTGACGCAATTGCCATGGGGACACATAGTAGTATTAATATATAAAATTAAAGACGAATCTATGCGAGCATGGTACGCCGCTCAAACATTAGAAAATGGTTGGTCTCGCTCTATCCTCGAGATTCAAATAAGTCTCAATCTTTACGACCGTCAAGGAAAATTGGCTGAGAAAACAACCAATTTTAAAGAGATGCTTCCCGCGCCACAATCGGATCTAGCTCAGCAATCCCTTAAAGATCCATATATATTTGATTTCTTAACTACAGGAAAAAATGCACAGGAAAGAGAGATAGAAAAAGAACTGACAACTCATATTACAAAGTTCCTTCTTGAGCTTGGAACAGGATTTGCTTTTGTTGGTCGGCAGGTTGAGGTAAAAGTGGGGGACCAAACCTTTAGAATCGATATGCTTTTCTACCATCTGAAGTTAAAGTGCTACGTGGTTATTGAGCTCAAAGCTCGGCAATTCAAACCCGCTGATGCAGGTCAGCTTAACTTCTATTTGACCGCAGTTGATGAGAAAATCAAGCAAGTCGACGACAATCCAACTATCGGTATTCTTCTTTGTAAATCTCGCAATAGAGTAATCGCCGAATATGCATTGAGAAACGTTTCAAGTCCTATTGGTATTTCTGAATATCAGCTGACACGCATGATGCCAAAAGATTTAAAGACGAGTCTTCCGACGATTGAAGAAATCGAACAAGAACTAAGCGCCGATTTAGCTGAAGGAAACGAGTCTTAAAAATAGTCGTTTGCTATAAAAGTCCAGCCACTGGCTGGACAATTTCAAACATAGAATTAACCAGATTGGTCACGCACTGCGTGACCAATTATCCTGAAGATTTCCTTAGAGCTTTCATTTCCAGAAACTCGCAATAAGAAAAATAATCCAATGCCTCATGCGCATCGGCTACATCATCGATAGACCATTGCTTTTGTACTTCTATAAGCGAGGCTTGGTAGTGCCTCGACGTAACGATGCGGTGCGCCACCCATGGAATATCAGGCATACTCACGCTGGATTCGCTGCGACTGGACCTATAACGTCTTGCAGCAAACCCCCCGCGGCGAAAAAATCCCCGTAGTTCACCTCCAGCGCAAATTTGAGCCATCGCAGGGTAAGATCGTAGTTGCCCGCTAAATCCATTTCGGGCTCTAACAAGGGCCAGCGCCCCGACTCACGTTCTATGCGAGTAGATTTGGCAAGCTTTTCGGTGATGCTTGCTATTTCGGCGTAAGAAAGCCTACCGATCACATCGCCTATCATTGCAGCTGAGTTGGCAGTCTTTTGTGGATCACTCAGCGCGGGACCAATGATACGGCCTAAGTTTGTAAGAAGCTCCATACCCTCAGCAAAACCAAGCTGCGTTACTTTAAACTTTGTATTGTTGATTACTGTCTCTTTTTCTTTGCGCATTAACCCAACATCCCCTCGAGTCTGGCGACTCTAATCTTCCATTCACGATTGCTCAGCTTTTGTCCTATGGTGCTCTTGGGCAGCTTTTGGATCCAGGCCTCGGTGCCAGTAAATACCGTTACACCTTCTTTATCTCGAATCAGCAAAGGACCTACTCCCATGCCATTGGGTGCATTGAGGTCGGCATTAAACATCGCCGATAAAATCTTATTGCTCGGTGAAGTCGCAACCAGGCTGAAGGTTATGGTTGCACGTCTGTCATGCGATCTGTAGCGTACGACGCGGCCATCGGCACCGATTTGGTCTTGATAAGCTTCGGAATCGTATTCAATATCTATCCAATCATCCTCAGCAAAGCCTTCGATGGGAATACCATTGAAGATAACCGAATAATCATCTGGATCACACTGATCATAAGCATGCGCCATGCATACTCCTTAAAAGTTAATAGTTCCGCGAATTTCAATCTCATGAATAGCGCCCGCTGCATGAGCACTAAAAGTGACATCTGGTAAAATGCGTTTTTCTCTCGCTGTCGTATCGATGTCATGTAAAGACGGGATAAAAACTTCAGGTTTGGGTTCAGCAGCTAAGAAGCCTCTATGCACTGCATCGCTCAGCTGCGCACTGATTTCACAGCGCACAAGGTCGAGGCCTTTGGTGGTGAAGGGAATCTTGTCGTTGAGCATAAAGAGCCTGAATAAACGCTCCTGCATGCGCACTTGCAGCCAAGCGCGCCCATGCACTACATCAATGAATTCGCCCTTCGCCACTTTGCCATCGAGGCTCAGGCCTTGGCTGCTTATAGCAATATAGCGATTGATATTGAGGTTTTTAAGCTCTTCGCTCAGCGCTAAGTTTATCTTCTGCGGCTTTATGCCCGTGAGTTCTTTAAACGCCCACGAGGATGAGCCTGGCATCTTTGGTAACATCTTGCCCATCAATGCAGCGGATAAATACTTCTCAGGATCAACCCTAAAGGTCATAAAGATATTGGAGTATCTCTTCTCTTTTAGCTCTTGAGCTATGAATAACTGATGTGCATCGATATCAATACCGGCCAATAAACGCTTATTAGCAATGCTTTCTGCGAGGGACAGTACGTCTTTTTTATAGGCTTCATGGTCATCACCATGCTCGTTAACTAGCAATACGCCATAAAAATCCGCATCCTCATTGATGATTGCACTGAGGGCTTCAGGGATACTTTCGCCTTTGAGCCTAAAGCCAATCTTTGCTAAGTTTATACGCGGACTTTGTGCAAGCAGGTTTTGAGCCATACGGTAACAGGCAGATTCTGGCTTTATACAAGAAAGATCGCTGAGCTCTTTGAAGATTTTTACGCGTCCCGCTTTGAGATCCTCAGCTGGTGCTATGATCAGCGGCACCCCAAAACCAGCCTGAGCCATTTGCAGGCTTTTGGTGTCTATCGTGATGTTGACGATGCTATCTAAGCTCATAGAAACTTCTCGCTTACGGCAACCGATTCGAAATAACCCACATGATTAGCCATCTGTTGTTCGTGCATCATCAGCCTAAACACCACATCGAAGCTGGTTCTAAGCTCCTTACGCATGCTGCGGCTAAAGTCTAAATTTAAGATCGGATGAGTTTCCACAAAGACGAGCCCTGCAGCACGCAATTCATCGCGATAAATCGGGTTGGCCAAAGAAAGACGTGCTTTTTCTGCAAGCATGCGCGATGACGGAGCGCTTTTAGCAAGCCGAGCTCTAATTTGCACATTGATGGTCAGTTCACGATAACCATACATGTCAAGCGTGATGTTACTGTCTCTGAAGGTATAACGATGCTCATCACGACCTACCGTTCTGCTTATGCCTAACGATAATATCCCAGTGGGAGCACGCGGTATATGTCGCAGCGATTCATCCCAAGTGAAGGGAATGCCAGTCGCCTTATGAAAAACGCTCTCGAGCGAACTTTGCATCAAATCCCAGGAAAAGCTCATAAAGCACCTCGCACTTCATGGGTAATGGATCCTTTGAGTCTTCCAGTATCGATAAGCGGTTTCGAGCTCTTCTTGCGTTTGATCGTAGCAAGTTTGAGCTCTGGTTTTATCCCGGCATTAATAGTCTGAACGATGTCTGATGTAACTGCAGAGCCAACTATGCCCAAAGCCTGCTTCATAGCTATTTTACCAGCGAGAAGCCTACCTTGAAGTTTGGCTATCAGCTTAAGATGCTCCTTTTGTTTGGCATCGCAAACAGAACGAATAAAAGAACGCTGAGGGATGCGGCCATCTTTGGAGCCAAACTCATGAACAGTGGCAAGATCGAGCATGCTAAAACTATCGCCAACTGGATTATCTTGCAAGATTCCGACTGCTACGTGAGGAGCTTTGGCCATTTTATATAAGACTTTTTCGAGACGCTTTTGTTCGCGCTTATCGTCTTTGACGTATTTCATAAAACTCTGGCTCCCATACTCGCGATAAAGGCCAAACGGGCAAACTCGATTCCATAAACAGATTGAGCCCCAGGATCGTCAGGATCGCGCAAACGCTCGCCCAAGCGAGAGCGCATAAGCTTATCGGCCGTCAAATACAAAATCCCTTCGTCAAGCAAAGTTCCCCATACACGAGCATTGAGCTCTGTTTCGGCTGCCTTGAGCGTAAGCACAATCGCTTCTTTATCACCCTCTTCGAGGCTCTCAGCGAATTCAGGAAAGCGCGTTAGGAAGATCTTGATCATATACCAACGCCATAAGCAAAGGCTTTGGGAGTATAAACCTGCACCCCACCAAAACGGGCATGGCAGTGAATGCGGACGTTCATGCCTACTGCTTGCGGCTCAAGCATCTCAAACTCCAAAGGCAGGTACATCTCAAGCGCTTGCGGTGTGCGTGGGTAGAGCACACAACGATCCTTGAGATGCACCCAGGAATCGACGTTTTTAATATAAGGATTGTTACTTAATAGGTAATTTAAAATCGTCACTTGGCTATGCGCAGAATAGGGTGTTTGCGCTAAAAAAGCGAAATGCTTTACTGGCAAGAGCAAGGTATCAGGCAACAGTATGTTGTTGGTGTCTTCAGCGATTGCCGATACCATGTGGTTGATATCCGCGAGCATCTGCTCTGGTGGCTTTAAAGCTTTCCCTTTATCATCAAACCATTTTTCCAGCGTAGTCGGTTTAATGCTTTCGTGATTGCAAATGCCCTTAAGACCAATGCGTTCTTCGCCGCTTACCGCAAGCTTGTCGATCTTCGATTCGATGGTCTGCCGCGCTGCGGTCGCAAGTTTGCCATCGAGGCTCGCTCCTGCCATCTGGCTGCGACGAAGATCAAGCACCGAATACTCAAAAAAACAGCCGAGCGATTTGATCGGTAAAAAGGCCTCGCGCTGGCCTACGCTCACGGATGGGAAATCATCAGCGTTGGCATTTAAAATCTTCGCTTCGCCATAGCTATCCCATATGCGCGCAGATACTGTTTCTGCCGCTTGAGGAATGCTGCGATTCACCGGTATGAAGTTACGCGCTTTGAGCGCAGGAAAGCTTTCCTGAAAGGCAAGATTGAGAATATGGTTAAGCTGCTCTTTTAGGAACACTGTTTGCGGCGTGAAGCTCACTGCACACCTCCAAAGAAATCGACCTCTATGGGCGTGAGCCCGCTCTCTGACTTTTCGAGAAATATGGCGCCTTTTAGAAGGACATTGTCTTTCTTCTCACCACTGAACTTGGCTGAACCATCTTCAGCAAACCTGATATAAACTGCATCACCCGGTGCGCTGACTTTTTCTGCTTCGATCCATATGCGCCCTTTGCGTAAAACCGCTATGGAGCTCTTAGGCTCATAGTGTTGGCTATGAAGCTGACGCAAAGTTATACCGAGTGGTTTATCAAGCTGAGCCTTTGCGGTGGGTATTTTACACAAGAAAGCATCCGAATCATCATAGACAACCAAGGCCCCAAAAGGGATTGGGACATTGGCTACGGCAGAGACCACTGCCGATGGCATAGAATCTGCCTTTTGTCCTACTTGGGCTCTGAGCCTATCGTTGCGAAATTCTAATTGCATCATTACCTCGCCGATCCGGTTAAGGGCGCAGTCCACAGCCTGGCGCTCTGCTCAACCCATTGTTCATAAGCTGCATTGGTCTTATTTTCGTTGCTCTTGTGTATAGCCTCACGCGTATTGGCGAGAGAATCATTGCGTGCAGCTTTGAGCCCACATAAAGCCTCAAACATGCCATCGAGATAAGATTGCTCATGCTTCGCAGTATCGAGATCAGGATAAAAATGCTTGAGCCCCGCAAGCTTGATTTCTTCATCGCTCTTAGCTTCGATCGGCGCTTCATTGCCTAAAATAGCTTGATATTGTTCGATGAGCTTTAGACGAGCTTGGAGCTTCTCTTCTATGCGCTTTGGATCTTCGAGCGCTGCTCGAGCCTGCCGCTCCTTTTCAAGCTCAAGCCCCATGGCATCTAAACGACCTTGGTACTCCTGAATTTGCTTCTTCTTTTCTGCCAAGAGCGCACTAACGCTTTCGGCAGTCAATGCCACATCCACGCCATCGAGGCGCAGGGTTTCTGTCATGGGTTTTTCCTTGGTTTTTGAATCGATATGAATGGCACAATCTGGGCCAGCTCTCCCCCAACCCTTGGGGCCTAACGCAACATGGTTAATGACAATGTCGCGCTGAACAGCGTCATAGACATCCCCATTAAAAGCACCGGGCGTTTGCTCAACGCGGCATTTATAGCCAAGCGAAATCTCTTTGCGCTTGCCGCTCTCTATGGCCTCAATCGCTTCTTCATCGAAGATCAGCAAAGAGCCTTTGAGGTAGGTGCCCTCACGCTCAACGCTTTCAGTAATGCCAACGATATGAGCTTTGGCATTGGCCGAGCTCACAAAAGCATCTTCGCTTTTTTCTGAGGGGTGAAGATCGGTAACCGGTGCACCTCTTAGCGATTCCAAAGAATCGGCACGGAACACTTCTTCTTCACTGCGATACTCGCGACTCTGATCATAGCTAAAAATGCCAGCCTTGGTCAGGCGAGCATTAACCCGCAAAAATCCCTGTGGTGTCCGCTTAAAGTCCTTATAAGAGCCATTGAAATCGAATCTGAGTACTTCCATGTCGTTCAGTATAAAGATCATGGATCAGATTGAAGCCATTTATTTGAGGTTAGGATTTGAGATTTTTTCTAATTGCGCTATATTAGCATATATGCTATGTAATTCAGGAACAAAATAGTGGCCAAGAAAAGCAAAACCACAACATTAGCCTATTCAGGTAAACATTTTGAAATCGAATTTTACCTACGAGAATCAGGTGAAGTTTTGGCAGAAGAATGGTTAGAAAGTATGCCTTTAGCTATTCAACAAAAATTCGCTGCGTTATTCGCTTGGATTGGCGATCATGGTCGCATTAGTAATGAACAGAAATTTAAGCATTTGACGGGTTCAGATCAGATTTTTGAGTTTAAAGCGGATCAGGGGCGAGTTTTATGTTTCTTTTTTATTGGACGAAGACTAATTTTGACTCACGGATTTTCCAAAAAGAGCCCAAAAACACCTAAAGTCGAAATTGAGAGAGCGGAAGCTCTAAAACAAGAATTTATGAGCCGGGAAATAACATCATGAGTAAGAACAAAAAGCTAAGTTGGCTGGATAGAAAATTAGCTGATCCACAGTTCAAAGCAGGCTTTGAGCTTGAGTACGAAAAAATCTCAATTGGCGAGCAACTTGCCAATTTGAGAAGCCTCGCCAATCTCACGC
>Ga0318563_10000082_pt1 | contig 37538 bp, 22 predicted proteins | sample GRESIP066b5f19_FD_203689 | JGI IMG/M metagenome (GOLD analysis project Ga0318563, IMG submission 203689) | Tropical soil microbial communities from Luquillo Experimental Forest, Puerto Rico - GRE.SIPMG.066b5f19 | ecosystem: Environmental > Terrestrial > Soil > Tropical forest > Bulk soil... | reverse complement strand
ACACATGATGATGCTTATCAATGAAATTCTTGATTTCAACAAGATTGAGGCAGGCAAGCTCCAACTGGGGCAGGCTCCTGTTGACATGAAGCAGTTTCTTCAAAAACTCACCGTACAGTTCGCAGCTCAGGCCCACGCAAAAGGCCTGAAGTTTATAACTGATATCGATGAAAATCTGGATGTAGAATTCATGACCGACGAAACCAGACTGAACCAGGTGTTCAGTAACCTTTTGTCCAATGCCATCAAATTTACCCACCAGGGCCAGATCAGCCTGGTCGCCAGAAAAATATTTTCTACCAGTCAGAAAGCCACGATACAATTCATGGTAAAGGACACAGGTATAGGTATCCCCTCCAATAAACAGCAGGAAATCTTTGAAAGCTTCACCCAGGCCGACGTAAATACGACGCGCAAATACGGGGGGACAGGACTCGGATTGTCGATAACTAAAAAACTGGTCAATCTGTTTCACGGAGAACTGCAGCTCGAAAGTGAAGAGGGCAGGGGAAGCACCTTTCATTTTACCCTTAAACTTCTTATCAACGAGAACCGGAAACATTTATATATCGATGAGGACAAGGTGAAGCAGCTTAAAGTATTTGAAGGAGTAAAGGTGCTTGTGGCTGAAGACAACGCAGTCAACATGTCCATCGCCCGCCGTTTTCTTACCAAGTGGGGGATTGAAGTAACGGAAGCCTTTAATGGGAAAGAGGCAGTGGATCTGTTTGGCAAGGAGAATTTTGACCTCGTCCTGATTGACCTGGAAATGCCAGAAATGGATGGCATCACTGCACTGGGTGAAATCAGAAAAATAAATGCTTCCATCCCGGCCATCGCATTTACTGCGGCTGTCTACGATAATATGAGGGCGGATCTTTTACAAAAAGGATTTATGGAATTTGTCCCCAAGCCTTTCCGGCCGGAAGATTTACACAACAAGATCGCCAATCTGATTTCTGTTCAGAACAGGGCCTGAGTTTCCCGTCCGACGACCAGCGGGCGAAGGTCAGCCTTCGTTGGAAGACGAACAGGTCGGAATCCGGATTGTCAGTTTGCATCCTTTTCCCGGGCTGCTGTCAATAGAAAAATCACCGTTAAAAGATTCCACCCGGTTAATCATATTTGTAAGCCCTACTCCTGACTTCTTTTTGAAGGGCTGGAACCCCCTTCCGTCATCTGTTACGGCAATATTAATAAATTCATCGTCAGAATTCAGGACGATGCTGACATGGGTGGCATGAGCATGTTTCAAGATATTGTTAACCTGTTCCTGGATGATACGGTAAATATTCAGTTTCAGGTCCGAATCAAGGTAGTGGCTTGCGACCTGGTATTCGAATTTCGTTGCCAGGGAGGCGTTTTCATTGAGGGTATCAACCAGGATCTGAATCAGCTCTTTCAGACCCAGTTTACGTTGTGGTGAAATCTGGTTTTTACTGAGCAACCGGATCTCCTGCAGGGCTGCGTCAATCAACCTGCTGGATTCGGTAATCAGGTCTTTGGTAATCGCTTTCCTGTTCAGCGCCATGCTCAAATACATCCTGGAACTGGCCAGAATCTGGTTGACGTTGTCATGTAATTCCTGTCCAATCTTATTCCTTTCCTTTTCCTGTGCCTTAATGACTGCCCTGGTGATTTTCTTCTGTTCCTCCACCTTTTGGGCGACAATTTCCTTTTCCATCTTTTTTTTCTCCGTAATATCATTGCTGATGGACATAAACTGGACCGTTTCGCCATGCTCATCAAGGAACGGGACGATGGTCATATCCACCCAAAAATCAGATCCTGATTTTGTCCTGTTGTTGATTTCTCCTCTCCAAATCTTTCCGCTTGAAATCATTTGCCACTTATCCTCCATGAATTCAACGGAATGAGAAGCTGTGTTCAGCATCTGGTGGTCATGACCAACAAGTTCGTCTTTGGTGAACCCCGAAATACAGCAAAAATTGTCGTTGACATAAGCGAATATTCCCTGGGGGTCGGTAATCCCCACAATGGAAGATTCATCCAGGGCAATTTTATAGTCTGAAATCACTTTGAAACTTTTGCGGAGTTCCTCTTCAGCGTTTCTTATTTCTGTGACATCCCGAATAAGGGACAGTATTGCCTTCACCTCCCCCTGCTCATCCCTCAGGATCGAATTGTACCACTCACAGTATAATACTTTTCTGTCTTTTGTGTAGTACCTATAAAGTTGTGGATTCTGAACGGACTTACCCATCTTTAACCCTGCCATCAGGAGACTCACTTTTTCTGTGTCGTCTTCATGGACAATGTGCTCATGCATATTTTTGCCAATCGCTTCTTCCGCCCTCCAGCCAAATATTTCTTCAGCCTTGGTGCTCCACTGGATTACCCTGATGTCCTGATCCCATTCGATAACGGCAAGGGGTGTATTGTTGAAGTGATAGGTCAGTTGCTCTACAGAACGTTGTAATTTCTGTTCCGTCAATTTTCTTTCTGTTATATCCGAGACGGCTACCATGATTCCCAGAATTTCCTTCTTGTCATTAGCAATAGGAAACATGCGGACATAATACCAGTACGGATCACCCTGGTCCTGACGGTAAGGAATTTCATAGTTGACATGTTCTCCTGTAATGGCCTTCATCATCCAGTCCATGACAGCAGGCTTCCGCTCCCGGGAAAAATAGTCTACGAAATTATCGGTGGTATGAAGGGTATGATGCAGTTCCTTTGCGGCAAAATCAATGGCACGCTGGTTATAGGATACAATCTGAAAGTGCTTGTCCAACAATACGTAACTGGTATCTGTATTATCGAACATGGTATGCAGGTTGGCCTCGGATTTTTTCAGGTTATCCTCGATTCTCTTGAGTTCAGTAATGTCAATACCGGTGCCGAGCAGGCATGGCCTGCCCTCATACTGGATATGTTTGGCCTTGAAATAAAATGGAATTCTTCTTCCGTCCCTTACCACAACCTCAGCTTCCAGATCGGCTTCTGCATTGGGATCAGATAGTATCTTGTTTATTGTTTTTCTGATCTTTTCCCTTTGCTCACCTTGAAAATAATCAAGTACATAAAGATCTGCGATCTCATTTTGTTCATAACCGCTTTCTTTCCCAAAATGCTTATTCCATCGAAGGTACCTGCCATGCTCATCCAGAATAAAGAATACTCCCGGAAGGCAGTTAATGATTTCATTGGAAAGATTTCTTTCCTTTATCGCCTGCTCTGCCGCAATTTTTCTTTCGGTTATATCGATGACCGTGCCAATAATGGCGGTCTTGCCCTTGTAAAGCCCCCGGCTGCTAAAAACTTCTCCGTACACAAGAGAACCATCTTTTCTGCGGGCCCTCACTTCAAATTGAAGACTTTCCACTTCACCTTCCATCTTTACTCGGATATTCTCCAGCACCATAGGCTTGTCCTGATCGTCGATCAATTTTATTACGGGAAAGGATTCGGCCAGTTCTTGATGCGGGTATCCGCAGATCTCTGCGAATTTCGGATTGGTATATACAAGTTCGTAATCTTGGATAATGTAGATGCCCACCAGAGATTTTTCTGCAATAGTCCTGAATTTCAGATCCGTTTCTTTCAATTCTGCTTCGATTTTCTTTCTTTCGGAAACGTCCCTGCCGACACCCAGGACCAGGTCATTCGACATCTTCTTTACATTTACCTCCATCTCGACAAAGCTTCCGTCCTTGCAAATACAACGGCGTTCCGCAAATATGTTTTTGCCGGCTGCCACTTCGTCCATCCTGGATGGGAATTCTTTCAGCTGGACGGGATCCAGCAGGTCGGTAAAGTTCATTTTCAGCAACTCCGCCCGTTCGTACCCAAGCTTTGAGCATAGGCTTCCATTGGCATCTACGATGGCCCCACTCAGGTCGTGGATCAGAATCATTTCACTGGCTTGCTCAAAAAGACTGCTGTAATTTACCCCGTTGTGTTGTCTTTTCTCCTCAGATTCAACTGAATAGTTGCTGTTCTGGTTCTTTTTTGAATAATGCATGTTCACTAGCGTTCCTGGTACACTTTTTTGGTAAGAATCAGTTCAAACTGACTTTATTTTCAAGAAGGGCTGAAGTGCTGGACCCTCGCAGCAGGCGGGTCCTTTATTCAAAAGATCAATTGAATTTCAATAGGGAATCAAAAAGGTTTGCAAAGGTATGAAACTTTAACAAAGAATTCCTTAATTATATTAAGTTTTTACTTAATTATTTTGGTAATCGGTGAATCAGGGAGAATTAAGGGCAAATCCAACCCAAAAGGCGGAAAAAATTTGTTGGATATTGAGAAATGTCTTTTTGACAACAATTAAATCTGATAGATAATTCTTGTCTTTATTCCGGGAATACGTCAACCACGAGGTATGCATACCGTTGATCAGGCCTAAATAAATAATTTTCAACTCTTGCTGATATAAGACCAGTTTTTCAGGGATATCTCCCGATCAGGTGATTTTCCACAATTGTTTTCTTCAGCTCAGCCGGATCAATCGGTCCTTCCCTTGAATAAACAATTTTTCCGCCTGGTTCCACCAGTATGGTATATGGCAGGGCTCCCTGCCAGTTCGGATCAATGCCTTCTATCAGGTCGTATTTGTTGCCGCTAAAAATATAATTTGTATTGGAAGCCTGCTGTTTTTGCAGAAACTGCAATGCCTTCGGCTTTTTATCGCTCTCATCTGTGCTTATCGTCACAAATTCAAAATCCCTGTCCCTGTACATCCGGTAAATGGTGACAAGATCAGGAAACTCGGCAACGCAGGGTCCGCACCAGGTAGCCCACACATTGACCAGACGGAGTTTGCCGGAATGGTTGCTCACCAGTTTGCGGAGGTCCGGTTCTCCGATATCGCCGAGGCTTACCGGTTCAGCTGCCCATTTTTGAGTGGCTTTTGTAATCCAGTCCCTTTTATCGGACCATTTAATGGAACATCCGAAGACCTTGGTGGTCTTTACAGCCACTTCCCTGTTGTTGAGAAGGTCTTCGATAGCATTGATTGCATCGTTGTGTGGCGGATTCCCCGTGTGTTTTTCCTGGTCGTCAAAGCGGCCATTGTAACGTAACTTCCTGTTCCGGTCAAAAATAAACAGATGGGGTGTGGCCACCGGGCCATAGAGTTTGGAAACGACCTGCGAGTCCCCGTCATAGAGATAGGGGAAATTAAAATGTTTTTCCTTGGCCCGGAATTTCATTTCATCAAACGAGTCGCCAATATCACTAAAATCCAGCTCGTCCACGCGCAGCGCCTTCGGATCGTTGGGCATGATGGCCACCACCGCTACACCCCGTGGGCCATAAGCTTCTGTCAGTCTAATGATTCTGTCCTCATATGACGGGCTGTAGGGCAATGATTGCAGGTGAACACAACGACCAGGACGGAGGCTTCCCGGAAGGAAGCAAGGGAATAGAACTTTCCGTCTACGGCAGGCAGGTAAAAATCAGGAGCGTCTGAGCCAACCTGAAGTGTTTTGTGGTTGCCGGGGGCAGGTTCATTCCTGGTATGGCAGCTGAAAAGCATGCTGCAGCCCAGGATAATGATGATAATTCGTATGGTCATCCGGAAATTCTTTGAGAGAAGTTAAGAATTTTAACGATATCGTGAGGGGCATACGGGAGAAATGGGGCCAGGAATGCAGGCGCTGCCTGGATATTTAATGACCGGGCAATTCCTTATCTTTAGTGACCTCGAAGAATTTTCCCGTTGAAGTCCTGCCAGAAACTCACCATCAATTTATATTTTTTATGAAAAGACTGATTCTCTTTTGCTCCAGCCTGCTGGCTTTCTGTATTGGCTTTTGCCAGGAAACGGCATCCTGGTTCCGGTATCCCGCGATTTCGCCCGATGGAAAATCGATCCTTTTTTGCTATAAGGGGGATATTTACAAAGTAAGCTCCGCTGGAGGACAAGCTGTTCCCCTGACGATCAGTGAGGCCTACGATTTCAGCCCTGTGTGGAGTCATGATGGCAAATCGATCGCCTTTGCCTCTGACCGTTATGGAAACTTTGATGTCTACGTGATGCCCTCCACAGGGGGTGAGGCAACTCGCCTGACCTATTTTTCCGGAGATGATATCCCTTCTTCGTTTACCCCGGATGACAAACAGGTCATATTTTCATCTGTTAGGCAGAAGCTTGTCTCTGATGTTCAATTTCCTGTCGCCGGTTTTCCTGAACTGTACAGTGTGTCCGTTACTGGAGGGGAAGCGGCCCAGCTGCTGCCTGTTCCAGCTATGGGAGCCACCTTCAATGGGAAAGGCGACAAACTTCTATTTTATGATCAGAAAGGCTATGAAAGTGACTGGCGAAAACACCACACTTCATCTGTAACCAGGGACATATGGGTGTACGATTTCGCAAGCAGAAATTATACCCGCCTTACCAGCAACCCGGGTGAGGACCGCAATCCGGTCTTTGACAGCAATGACAATGTCTATTATTACCTCAGTGAGCAGGATGGAAAATCAAATAACGTGTACAAGAGTTCCCTGTCCAATCCGGCCAGTTCAGTGTCGCTCACGAGTTTTTCCCGTCATCCGGTCCGGTTTTTAACCCGGTCCAACAACAATACGCTCTGCTTTGGATACGATGGGTCCATCTATCTTTTGCCTCAGGGCGGTCCACTCCATACACTGCAGGTGACCATATCCGAAGACGGGCGCAATGCGCTGGAGAAGATTCTTCCTGTCAGCGGGGGTGTGACGGAAATGAAATTGTCACCCAATGGAAAAGAAATTGCATTTGTTTTCCGCGGGGAGATTTTTGTAACGAGCGTGGAAGGGGGAGTGACCAAACGAATTACCAATACTCCCACCCAGGAACGCAGCGTCAGCTTCAGCCCGGATGGACGGAGCCTGGTATATGCAGCCGAAAGAAGCAACAACTGGGACGTTTATAAAACATCTATTGTCCGTAAGGAGGAGCCCTATTTCTATGCATCCACGGTATTGAAAGAGGAACCGGTCGTAGCCACTCCCGCTGAAGAATTCCAGCCTGCCTTTTCACCGGATGGGAAAGAAGTGGCCTTTCTTGAAAACCGGGTCATCCTGAAGGTCATCAACCTGAAGTCAGGACAGACACGTACCATCCTGCCTGCTGACAAGAACTATTCCTATGCGGATGGAGACCAATATTACCAGTGGAGTGCCGATGGAAAATGGTTTCTCGTCCAGTTTGGTGTCGTCAGGCTATTCACGACTGAAATAGGTCTGGTCTCGTCTGATGGAAAACATGAGGTGATCAATGTGACCAGGAGCGGGTATGATAATTTTAACCCCAAGTGGTCCTCTGACGGCAGAATGATGGTCTATGGATGTTCACGTGACGGGGCAAAATCACAGAGCGGTTATACTTCCTCCTATGACATTTATGGCCTTTTTTTCACCAGGGACTCCTATGACCGATACAAGCTTTCCAAAGAGGATTATGCACTGCTGAAGGAGGTGGAGGACAAAACAAAGGACTCTACTGCCAAGGCGGCTGAAATGAAGAATGGAAAAAAGGCTGACAGTACCCATAAGGATTCCGTCAAAACCCTCCAGATTGATTTTGAAAACCTGAGCGACCGGAAAGCCAGGCTAACCATACAGTCTGCAGATATTGCCGACATGGTTTTGTCCAAAGATGGCAGCAAGCTGTTTTATATGGCTAGCTTTGAAAAGGGGTATGATCTGTGGGTAACCGAACTTCGGACCAGGGATACAAAACTTTTTGTAAAAGTGGGCGCGAAGAATGCATCTCTGGAGATGTCGGCTGATGGTAAGAGCCTCTTCATACTGGCCGGAGGTCGCTTATCAAAGATCGATCCGGAGAGTGGGAAAATGGAACCGGTAGGGATCAATGGGGAAATGGTTTTGAGGGCTGCCGATGAAAAGGCATACATATTTGACCACATGTGGCGGCAAATAAAGGAAAAATTTTATGTGGAGGGCCTTCATGGCGTCGACTGGAATTTCTACTACAATGAATACAGGAAGTTTCTCCCGTCGATCAACAACAACTATGATTTTTCGGAAATGGTCAGTGAGATGCTCGGTGAACTGAATGCCTCCCACACCGGATGTTATTACACAGGAAGCCCGATGGAAAACCCTGACCAGACCGCTGCACTGGGAATTTTTTATGACTACCAGTACAAGGGGCCAGGCCTTAAAATCCTGGAAGTGGTGGAAGGGGGACCTTTGGACAAGTCAGTATCCAAGGTCAAATCCGGAGTGATTATTGAAAAAATTGATGACATTCCGATGTCCGGCGAAGTCGACCATTATAAATACCTGAACAGAAAGGCAGGTAAGCTTATCCTCTTGTCGGTGTTCGACCCGGTTACCGGAAAAAGATGGGAAGAATCCGTAAAACCTGTTTCCCTGGATGCAGAGTTTGAACTGCTCTACAGGCGCTGGGTAAAGAACCGCAGGAAGGAAGTTGACTCCCTTTCCGGAGGCAGACTGGGGTATGTGCACGTTCGGGGAATGAATGATAATAGTTATCGGGTAGTTATCGACGAGGTACTCGGAAAAAGCATTGACAAGGAAGCCCTGGTTGTCGATACCCGGTTTAACGGCGGAGGTAACTTACATGAACAGCTTTCAGATTTTCTCAACGGAAAAAAGTATTTTGACATCATTCCACATGGACAGACAATAGGGTACGAACCATACGATAAATGGATAAAGCCTTCCATTGTCCTGATCAACGAGTGTGATTATTCAGATGCCCATCTTTTTCCTGTTGCCTATAAGCTGAAAAATATTGGGAAAACCATTGGAATGCCGGTGGCCGGCACGGGAACCTTTGTCTGGTGGGAGGACCAGATTGATTCGGCCCTTATTTTCGGGATACCGCAGGGGGGATGGAAGACACCAGATGGAAAATTTTGCGAGAACAACCAGCTGGAACCGGATATTAAAACACCCAACAAACCAGGGATTTATCCCTACGGGCGGGACGAACAAATCGAGGAAGCCGTTAAAGAATTGTTGAAAAAATAAGGATGCTGCATGATACAGGACTGGTTTCAGGAAGTTTATGGTTTACAAAGGCCTGATTAAACCCTACCGTGAAGATCAGCTGAACGCTTTTGAAGAGAAGTATTTTTAGGGTGCCGCCGATGCAGACATTTGGAAGGCCGTTGCCAGAATTGCCTTATCTTGTCGTTTTCCGGAATGTAAAGGATTTATTTCGGCCTGATTCTACCACCAATGAAATTAAATTAGCACATGAATGGAAATTTCCTGCGATTAACCTTTCGCAACCTGACCAAACGAAAGGGTTATGCCCTGTTGAACATCTCCGGACTTGCCATTGGAATGGTCTGCTGTTTATTGATTTTTGAGTATGTCGCCTACGAAAGGAGCTATGACCTTTTTCATGAGAAAGGCAACCGGATCTTCCGGGTACAGGATGACAACTATCAGAACGGAAGGCTTGTGGTATCCTGCGCGGCAGCCATGCCAGGCGTTGCACCCAGTATGAAGCGTGAGTTTCCCGAGGTGGAGGACGCCTGCCGAATGATGAAAGTGGAGCTCCTTATGGGAAACGATGAGCGCAACCTGAAATTTGTTGAACCATCCGTCTATTACGCTGACCAGGCGCTGCTGCGCATATTTCATCTGCCGCTGGCCGAAGGGGATACTGCTGCTGCCCTTGATGGGCCGGGGAAGGTAATCCTGTCCAGGGAGGAGGCAGCAAAGTATTTCGGGCAGGAGGATCCAATCGGCAAGATCCTGTCGGTGTACGGCACCAGAGGGGTCCGCCCGCTTAAAGTAACGGGGGTCTTCCAGGATTATCCGGCTAATTCGCATGTAAAATTCAGTGTACTGGTATCCTATCAAACCTATGGCCAGGTTATCGGAAGTTATGGCAAACCCAATGATGTCCTGGAAACGAGTTTTGGATGGACCGACTTTTATACTTATGTCCTGCTCCGGCAAGGCACCGACCCAAAAAAAGTGGAAGCCAAGCTGCCTACGTTCATCGGAAGACATTATAACGATCTTCCCGAAAACAAGAGTCACGGTGACAGTTACGTGCTGAGCATGATCCCTCTGAAAGATATTCACCTGTTTTCCCACACGACGGAAGAAGCCGAACCCAATGGGGACGCGCAATCCGTTTCCTTCCTGTTTCTGATTGCCATATTCATTATAGCGATTGCCTGGATAAACTATATTAACCTGGGTACAGCCCGTTCACTGGACCGGGCCAGGGAAGTAGGGATGCGCAAAGTGCTGGGGGCGCTCAAATGGGAGCTGATCTGGCAATTCATGATGGAGAGTTTTGTACTGAACCTCCTGGCCCTATTACTTGCCTTTACCATTGTTCTGGTGATTAATCCTTTTTTTGGCAGGCTGGCCGGAAGGCCGCTGCCCCTGCTTTTTAACCTACCTGGTGGCTACTGGCTCGGATTTTCCAGCCTGTTCCTGGCAGGAACCTTCCTGTCTGGTTTTTATCCCTCGCTGGTGATGTCCAGGTACAGGCCCGTTGCAGTCCTGAAGGGACTTTTCAGCAGCAGCGCGTCCGGCAGCAGCCTTCGGAAAGGATTGATCATTGCCCAGTTTACCGCTTCCATCATTCTGATTGGTGGGACCATCATCGTTTACCAGCAGATCCGTTTTATGAGGAGACATGAACTGGGGGCTGACATCAATCAGACGCTCGTCCTGAGGGGTGCCAGTTCTGGGTTGAATGACTCAGCTTATCAGGATGTGTACAGGTCTTTTAAGGACGAGGTATTAAGAATCAAAGGTGTCAAAAGCCTGACGGCATCCTCCGGGGTAATGGGGAGGGAGATCCTTTGGTCAACAGACTGGTACCGGTTGCCTGTGACAAATAGCCAGGCCACAAATCTGTTTCATCTTGGCGTGGATGACGACTTTATTTCAAGTTATGGTTTAAAGATCGTTGCGGGCCGCGGTTTTTCCCCACTCTATGGCAATCAGCGCAAGGCTATTATCCTCAATGAAGCTGCCGTTAAAGCGCTCGGGATCTCATCGCCGGAAGCTGCCCTTGGATTACTGATTTCCGGAGGTCAGAGAGACATGGATTCCCTGCAGGTAGTTGGCGTCATTGCTGACTACCACAATGAAAGCCTCCAAAAAAGCATACAGCCTCTGGTGCTGCTACCACACCGGGACCGGCGCCTGTATTATTCCTTAAAGTACCAGGGTGACAACCCCGCCGCCATGATAGCATCCATCAAGAAAATATGGGATGATCATTTTCAGTCGGATCCCTACAATTATTTCTTTCTTGACGAATTCTTCAACCGCCAATATGATGAGAACAATCGTTTTGGAGAAGTATTCGCCCTGTTCGCCATACTGGCCATCACGATCGCCTGTTTCGGTTTGCTTGGTCTTTCAGCGTTTAATGTCCTGCAGCGAACCCGGGAAATAGGCATTCGAAAAGTACTGGGTGCTTCTGTCAGGAGTTTGCTTGTCGTCCTGTCGGGCGAATTCCTGATTCTGGTTATTTTCGCCTTCCTGATCGCCATTCCGGTCACCTGGCTGGTGATGCAGAAATGGCTGCAGGGGTTTGCCTACCGAATCAATATTGCCTGGTGGGTCTTTTTACTGGCCGGGCTGCTTTCAGGATGCATTGCGCTGTTGACCGTAGGATACCAGGCCTTAAAGGCGGCACTGGTCAATCCTGTAAAAAGCCTGAGAACAGAATAATTGATTCTCCTGCGGTCACAAAATGTGACATCAATGATCATTTGCCAATGACCATCTAAACCGGGGACAGACACCCGGTTTCCTGATTTTGAAAGTTCACCATGTGCCCCCGATCAATTTTGTGGTGACAGGTATTGGGCAGAGGCATAGCCTTCCGCTCCGGCATTTGTCCTGATCAGCCACCACTGGTCATTGGTTTTGCTTACCAGGGTGACCGTTTCCTGGTGCGCTGCTTTGCCGACAATAGGCTGATCGGTACCGGGCCCCTTGCGGATGTTCAGATTGGAAGTTTGTGTGGTGACAACCGCCTTGCTGCCCGCCACCATGGTGGAAACGTTTATGTTCATAACCAGGTCGGCAGACCGAAAGTCCGGATCCAGCTTATTGTAAATATCCCATAACTGGTCTTTCACAGCACCGGAGGGTGCTTCACCATCAACGTAAAGTACATTGTTCTGCTCCCTTGCCTGCAGGTTGCCGACACCAAGTGATTTGGCGGCGTCAAGCAGTTCCTTATATTTATCTTGAAGTGACATAGCAGTTCTCCCTTTTATTTTATGACAAGTTGATTATCGATTTTCTTTGGCTTGAGCGAATTGAGGGTCATCATGAGCTTTTTCAAATCTGCCTTTTTGATATCGCCGGTGAGTGTAATGACCCCGTCTTTCACGGCCGTTTTCACGCCGGGGTAGTCCTTGGTTGCATCCGCCACCGCCTTGGTAAGCGCATCATCCGCTGAAATAACAACAGGCGCAGGGGCAGGAGGAGGCGCGGCTATAGTACAGTTGTTTACCACCTGCTTCACTCCCTTTATTTTACCGACTATCGTTTCAACAGAGGATTTTATGGACTCGTCCTTACACTCCCCGGTCAGGGTTGCCACACCGTCCTGTACCGAGGCTGATAACCCTGCCATATCCGGATTGTCCTTTAGTGCTGACTGAACGGACGCCTGGATGTCGCTGTCCTTTTCTTTGCAGGAGGTAACCAGGAACGCAGGAAATAGGAAAACCAAAACGATCGCCAGAAAGCTTCCATGCTTTTTCATACCTTTTTGATTTAATGGTGAAATGAGTTTACGAAATCAGAGATTTTGATTTTCAAAAGGTAAAAATTGGAAGGGATGGGTCATTGTACCCCATACTTAAATCTGGAGGGTCTTTTGATTATGCGGAACCAGAATGGATATTCTCATCAGGGGCAAGGAGGGATGGAATAAGGATAACAGGAAAAATAATGGGTATCCATCTGCCCATCATTCCTGAATGATAACTGATGAAAGAGCCAGATAATAAACAGGTTACGGGTATGCCCCATCAGGCCGGGAAGCGGGAATCCATTTGGGTCGCTTGGTTAGTGGCCGGTCCTTTGTACCGTGATCACCCTATGGGATTGGCGGTGCAAAAATGATGCCTCAATGCCGGGGTGTAAAAATGCTGGTTATCAGGCATGGAAATGCCGGTAAAATTCATTAGGGCTTCTGCAGTTACCCTCGAAAAAGGTCGGGATGGCGGGGATTATTCCGGATTGGATGCGCCGATGACGATCTAGCGTCTGGTCACTTCAATAATTCTGTACAGTGCATCATTGTAATACAGCGTTCCCTTCAGGGCATTTTGATTTCTGGTAAATTTCCACAACGCATTGGGTTGTGATACGGAAGTAATTTGTCTGGTTTTTGGATCAAACTGGAATTGGATATTTCCCATTTCCACTTCCTGTCCATTCACTATCTTGGAAGCTCTCATGTCCATTCTGTCACTGGCTGCCTTTGCAATATAATAGACGACCTCCTCGTCATGACAGGGAGAATTTTTCACCTGGCAAAGAGAAGTTCCTTTCCAAACTCCTGAAAAAAGACTGTCTGCCACTGAACTGGTTCTTTCATCCTGCGACAAGGCCGGGGATGAATACCCTGCAAGGAGTATCAAGACCAGTATGCCAAATGAAATTGGCAAATGAAGGTTCCTGAAAGTGGAGGCTGCAGTACAACCCTGTTTCATATCTCGCTAAGCTTAAAGGGAAGAGATCTGATCCTTTTTCCGGTAAGGGCAAATATGGCATTGGCTAGCGCCGGAGCGACACCTGGCAGTCCTGCTTCGCCGGCACCTTCCGGAGGATCATCGCTGTCCATCACGATTATCTCCAGCTGCGGGCATTCATTCAGCAGCAACATTTTGTAAGTATGGAAATTATTTTCCGCCACCTGACCTTTGTCGATAGTCAGGCCACTGATGTAGCTGGCCGTTAAGCCCATCACGATTCCGCCTTCAGTCTGGGCCCTTACAATATCCGGATTGACCACCTTACCACAATCAATCGCAGCCGTAATTTTCTGGATTTTTATTTTGCCATTTTCTCTGGCTATGTCAATAACTGTAGCCACATAAGCCCCGGAACGCTCAATGATGGCAATGCCCTTGGCAGTGTCCTTTCCGCGATCTTTGAACCATTGGGTATCTTCGGCCACCCTGTTGAGCACCTGAGTGTACCGTCTGTGATTTTTCAGCATGCCTAACCGGAATTCCAAGGGGTCCTTTTTTGCAGCATGGGCGAGCTCATCAATGAAAGATTCATGCGCAAAGCAATTGGTGGAGTGATATACTGACCTCCAGTAATAGATCGGTATGTACAGCTTGCGCAGGATGCCTTTGATGGCCAGATTCGGGATACTGTATTCTGTATTGATGCCACCGGCGATGGAGCCCCCGGGTTTATTGCTGTCCCCCGTCTGGTTTTGAATTTCCTGGCATATTACTTTGTGTTCAAGGGCGATCAGGTTGCCCAGGTCATCAACGGCACCCCGGCAGGTATTCAGCGAACAGGCTCTGAATGGTCCCTGTGTCAGATCATCCTCCCGGGTCCAGATTACTTTTACGGGTTTGCCGGTCTGGATAGAGAGGTCAGCTGCCTCCTCCGCAATGTCGGTCATGCTCCTGCGGCCAAAACCGCCACCCATAAGCGTGTAATTGACTGTAACATTGTCTTCGGGAATATTACACTGGCGAGCCAGTTGTGACTTAATGCCATTGGGGTTTTGGGTAGATCCCCAGTATTGACAGCGGTTTTTTTCGACGCTGACCAGGGCATTCATGGGCTCCATAGGGGCATGTGTCTGGTAGGGTGTTGAATAGGATGCTTCCAACTTTATTTTTGCGCCAGCGAAGGCCTGGTCAGCGTCCCCATTCTTTTTGAAAGTGACCGCATCCAGGGTCGAGGCTTTTACATAATCATCCGTAATTTTTTGGGTAGTCCAGTTTTCCAGCCCGCTATTATTCCAAACTACTTCCAGCATCTTTCTGCCCTGTACAGCGGCCCAATAATTCTCAGCCAGCACAGCAACTCCTTCCCGGATATGCCCCAGCACATTTCTCTGCGTCTTTAATACCTGTTTTACTCCAGGAACAGTCTTTGCCTTAGCATCGTCGAAACTTACGAGTTTAGCCAGGAACAAGGGGGAGTGTTCAATCGAAGCAAATAACATCCCGGGTACTTCACAGTCAATACCAAACTTTGCTTCCCCGCTGATCTTGGCGGGTACATCACTGCGGTGAATGGGTTTTCCTATGATCTTGAAATCCCTGGGGTCTTTCAAGGTGGGGTTTTTTGGAACGGGCAGTTTTCCGGCTTCTTCCGCGAGCTGGCCATAACTGAGGCTCCTGCCGCTTTCGCGGTGATAAACCATAGCTTTGTCAGCGTAGCAATTAGTGGGCGGGACCTTCCAGCGGCCGGCTGCAGCCGAAATCAGCATTTCCTTGGCACTGGCCCCCACATTTCGCATCCATTCATAGTTACCCTGGATACTCCTGCTTCCCACGACCATCTGGTCGCCGTATTTTTTACGGTCTGCAGCGGATTGGACAATGTGAATTTGATCTATGGACACTTCCAATTCTTCGGCAACGATCATCGGGATGGATTCAAAAGTACCCTGGCCCATTTCCGGCCGATGATTGTATAGGGTGATCTTCCCCAGATTGTCAATTTCAATGAAAGGATTGAGTGAGGTTGTTTTCTCACTTCCGGATGACATATTGACGATTTCGCCGGTACTGTTCTCCAGGATGGACCCTCCGAGAATAAGGCCAATTCCTGAAACGGCGGAGACTCTTATGAAATCTCTCCTGGGGATGCTGCTTTTCTTGCTCATATTACCGGGTTTTTAGAATAGGAAACCGGAGCCAGGTAAGTGGATAATTTCAGTTACTGTAAAGTTATTGAATTAGCCTATAAGTTTATTGGAAATGAATGTTACTCATTCACGATGGATAAGAAAAAACTGAATTTCAACTGCCGGGACAGGGAAGATACCCTGGGATCAGAATGATTCAGGGTCAGGCCACAGATACGTTGATTCATCACCGGGGCCCTCCTACCATCATCTTTGAGAGGATTTATTCAAAAGCGGACTCAAAAAGAGCAGGAATCAGGAAGGCCGGGGGCCCTGAATACCCTCAAAAAGAAATCACCGTTAAGACCTGGAATTCAGAGGGAGTTCAGGAGCGTGTTATTACCTGTGAGAAACAGGTATTTGTACTCAATAATGGACATAATGGTAAAATAACTTGAATTTAAGTCCCAATAAGTAGACCTTTATAGACAGCATTCGAAAGGCCCCTTTTTATCACTTCGGGATTAGCCGATCGATTCACAGACTGTCATCTTCCAATTTCTATTTCCCTCTGTAGGTAGCAAGGCATCTGGCTTGGCAGCACATTTATTTACCTGAAATTAAAAATACATTTTATGGCTGTAAGCTGGTCTTACTTCAACGCCCCTGATTTCAGCGGAAATAAATTTTCGGCTGAAACAATGCTTTTGTTGACGGACGGTTCTGTCCTCATTCATAATGCCTATGGCAAGCAGTGGTACCGACTCACTCCTGACATGACCCAGTCTGATCCAAACCAGCGGTATAACAATGGGTCCTGGTCTTCCATTATCAACATGACCAATTCCCGGCAGTTCTTTTCATCCGGAATTCTGGCGGATGGTCGGGTATATGCCATCGGTGGTGAAGACTCCGATGCGGGCGGTGACACACCGAAAGGCGAGATCTTCGATCCCGAGACCAATGACTGGTCAATCCTGAACAAACCTGCCTCTTTCTCCTGGGTAGCCGGTGATGCAGCCGGAAGTACCCTTGCTGATGGAAGGGTGCTTATAGGTTCTTTAAATGCGGGCAGGACGGCGATCTGGGATCCCGTCACCGATACCTGGATTGAATCCGGTCTTGGATTTGGCGCTCTTGCCAGCAGCTCCAAAACAGGAAGTTGTAATGAAGAGACCTGGACCCTTCTGAGCGATGGGACAGTAATGGCCATTGATATCTCCAACAGTCCGCAGGGCACCGAGATCTACGATCCCAAAACAGATCTCTGGACACCGGTTGCAACCAGTCCGCCCAACCTGGCATTACTAACCAGTACAGATAATACCACCAACCCTCCAACAGTTTCTTCTCCAAACGAACTTGGCCCGGCTGTGCTATTACATGACGGAACGCTATTTGCCATTGGAGGGACAGGTCATACAGGTCTATATTCCCTTGCAACCGGATGGAGTGCGGGTCCGGATTTTCCGGCAAATTCTCTGGCAAGCAAAATAACTTCCCTCATGACCAATATTGATGCACCTGGTTGTCTGCTTCCCAGCAATAAAGTCCTGTGTGTTGCGGGAAACACAGATAATGAAGGGGGAAGTTTTCCCTTCTGGTCCAACCCCACCTTGTTTTTTGAATATGATCCCGGTTCAAATTCTCTGACCCAACTTCCTTCGGGTTCACAACCTTCCACCAACGGGAGCGATACCTGGACAGCACGCCTCCTGCTTTTGCCGACCGGACAGGTGCTGTATAGTTCCCAGGGCAACAAGATTGCCCTGTTTACTCCTGATCCAGGCGACCCTGCTCCGAAAAGTTCCTGGAAGCCCGTCATCACCGGGTACCCCGGTGCGATGATCACTGGTCATTCCTATGTGATTTCAGGAACCCAGCTGAACGGGCTTTCGCAGGCCAACAGCTATGGTGATGATGCCCAGATGGCAACCAACTATCCCCTCATCCAGGTAACAAATAATTCAAATGGTAAGGTAAGGTACCTGCGATCCTCCAACTTCAGCAATTTTGCCATTGCAGCAGGAAATTCCAGCAGCACAACGATTGATATACCCAATGATCTGCCTGCAGGGGCCTATAATCTGGTGGTCATTGCCAACGCCATCGCATCCGATCCGGTACTGGTAACAGTAGCCGATGAGGATTGCTTCTTCATTCTCAACCAGAGCACCATTGCGCAGGGCGAAATCCAGGCCCTGATTAAATTAAGCGGAAGTCCGGCCATCGTTGACCAAACCCTGTTTGTCGTTGTTGAAGGATTCGCAGCGTCAGATCTTGGGCTGACGAGCACGGCCAGTCTGTCTTCCCCTCCGAACATTCCGTCCATACCAAAGCCCCATCCTAAAATCAGTCTTCAGTTTAGCGGACCGGTGATCACGGAGGACCCGACGCTGCCTTCAACTCCCCAGCGCTTGAGCTTCCCGTTCAGTATCCAGTTCGATGACGATTCTATGTTTGGGACTGTCACTACTCTTTCCATATCCGCCTCGATAACGGTGAGCAGCAAAATGCTTACTGCCTTTACCAGCATCGGCCTGCTTCAGAATCCCAATCCATATATACTCCATGTGGATAAGACCGTAGGCAATCCATGGTACCTGAGCATTGACCTGAAAGTATTCATGCTGAAACAGGGTCAGACAAAATTCGGCGTCACTATTGCCAACCAGTCGGCGACCATCACGGCAAGAGATGCAGCCACTCAGTTTATCCAACAGGTAATTACTAACCTGAATGGAGGGGGGGCATCAGCATTCACGGAATTTGACAGCCTTCCGGATGATGAAGATACTGCGACACTGGCGATATCCCCGGTGGACAGCAGTAATGTTCCGGTGTATAATTTTGGCCTGGCGAGGGTTCGCCTGCAGGACGTCAGCATAGCAAAAAATGTGAGGCTGTTTTTCAGAATGTGGCAGGCCCAGCAAACAAATGCGAGTTACAATACGACCACCACTTATCCGGCAATAGCTAATGGAGCAGGTCAGAAAATCCCAACTCTTGGCATCCAGGGAGATGAGATCATGACGATTCCATTCTTTGCCGCCGGGCGGGTGAATACCGCATCGGTAAGTATGGCTACCCAGACTGACGCGTCCAATATCAGGGACATTAACCCCGATCCTCTGGGCGGGGTGGCTTATGCTTATTACGGATGCTGGCTTGATATCAATCAGCCAGGAGACCTGTTTTTCCCGGACCGTATGGTAGGCGGAAATCCTGCCAATATTCCAAATGGTCCCTTCACCGGGATGGGAACATTACTATCAATCCAGCAACTTGTCCGAAATGAACATCAGTGTCTGCTGGCCGAAATTTCCTACGATCTCGACCCACCCATACCGGCCGGAGCGGATCCATCCACATCGGACAAACTGGCCCAGCGAAACCTTTCCTTTGTGAATGTTCCCAATCCTGGAGACAAGGAATCGAGAAGGGCCCCGCAGACATTTGAAATCCGGCCGACTCCGGCTTCGACACCAAAAATTGCCAAGCCGGATGAGATCATGATCCTCTGGGGAAATATTCCGCCGGGAAGTCTGGCGCATGTCTATCTGCCTGCCGTAACCTCCATGGAGATCATCAGCCTTGCAGAACAATATTACACTACCCACCGGCTTTTAGCTGAGGACGCGCATACGATTCAATGCCCCGCGGAAGGCGTTAGTTATATTCCGATCCCAAGGGGGACCTCCTTCAGTTATGCAGGGTTGTTAACGATCGATCTTCCGGCCGGAATTAAAAAAGGAGATAAGTATGAAGTCGTCGTCAACCAGGTGACCAATGCCGGAAGTCAAAAGATAATTGGAGATCAAAACCAGAACCAGAGAGGTGCGCATACCAATGCGGTAGTGCTTAGAAGCTGGAGAAGGGTCCTGGGGGTATTCAAGATTACGGTCCCGGTTAGTACAAAAGCCCTCCTCCTGAAGCCCGAAGAGCGAAGGTTATCGGTACTCCGCTGGATTGAAAAATCAATACCCGTTCAGAGCCGCTGGTACTATGTGTTCAAAAGGTATGTGGATCAGATTGCCGGGCGCGTGACCCAGATGGGTGGCAACCCAATCCAGGTAATCGCTACTCCCACAGGAAATATTCCCGGGCTTACCACTGGAACAGGAGGTAAAGGTCATCATGGCGAGGAGCTCAAATGCGTTACGGGGAAAGTGGAAGGATTGGTTTTTGACCGCTTCGGGGATTTTGAAGGATTCCTGTTTATGACCGAACATGGGCACGAACACAGATTCCGCAGCCGGGAACGCGAAATCGAATCCCTCGCCTACAAGGCATGGGAGGAAAGAATGGTTATAAGTGTTCATTTTGAGGAGGGAGATCCGGATCGTCCCGTGACCATCATTCTGCTGAGGAATCCAAAATCGCACCTTTAATCTCTTTTTTGCAAAAAACCCGGTGCTACCTTCCTGTGGTGCCGGGTTTCATGTTAAATTGCCAGGCCGGCCATTGCACTGCCAACGGATGTCAGGAGGACTGCCGTTCTTTTCTCAAACCCGTACCAATCCACGGCTGTCCTGGTTCAATCTACCGTTCGGACCTGGAGACAACGGCATTTTTCATTCTGATCAGGGAAAACTGCAATGAAGATTGCTTCACTTCCTCTGCCAAACCGGCGATCGAAGGTAAGAAACGAAGCTCAATATTTCGTTGTAAAAGACATTCGAGAATATTGTAAATCGGCTTTACTGATACCGGGATGACCGGCTCATAGGAAATGTAATATTCTGCGCAGGCGTCGATCAGGGTGAAACCCTGTGCCGGAAATTCGTAGCAATAAAGGGTGGTTTGTTCAATTTTTTTAAGCCACAACTTCTCTACCGCCATGACATAGTCGGCTGTGGAAGATCCAAAAAATTTTTCTATGTCCCGCATGGACGTTTCAGGACCCTGGTAAAAGGTGACCCGGGGACAGTCCCTGGGAAGAATATAGTTATGCAGCAAACGTCTGGAGATGGCAAACACAACATCTCCGATGATTCCGTCAAAAGGCCAGGGGGAGGGCCTGGGTTCAAATATTCTGATTTTTGGATCTTCACTGATGTGGAAGAGCGCATTGGCCTGTAATTGATGATCACTCAAGGAATTTATTTTTTAGCGTGGCAATGTTTTCACTGGTGAGCCCGATAGGGCCTCTCAGAAAATTATCCACAGAGCCATACTGCCTGGTAATTGCATTAAATGTGGCATCCAAATATTCTTTTTTGACCGAAGCCATATCAGCCGCAACCCCTGCATTGATGTGCATGGCTACCATTTGTTTAATCATTTTTTCATTGAGGCCAGCACGGTAGTAATTGGAAGCGAGGTAATCCTGCACGATGGTTTGATAGGGAACACCCAGGGAATACAATAGGAGGGCAGCGCCGATGCCAGTCCGGTCCTTCCCTGCGGTACAGTGGAAAACTAGAGACTGGTCACCGGGAAGAGAAAGCAGCTTGCTGAAAAAAGGTTTATACCGGTCTGCCAAGAATTCGGTCTTGGAATAATAAACCACCATCATGGAGTCTCCCCCGGAGCTGAGACCGGAAATGCTTTTCATCCAGTCAGCTAAATTGTTGTCACTTCCGGCCGGGCATAAAAGATAGTCAGTATGGGGATTGATTTTGTCCGGAGCTGCCTGGGACTCTTTTATACCACGCAGGTCCACATCGTAGCTGATTTTTCTGCTTTTCAGGGTATCCAGGTCTTCCGGAGTCAGCTTACTGATTTCGGCGCTTCTGTAGAGTTTTTTCCACTTTACATGGTGTCCGTCCGTGGTGGCGTAGCCTCCCAAGTCACGGAAGTTCACAGCCCCTTCCACCCTTACCATCCGTATGGCACTGTCGGATACCTGTGCAAGGGATGTCATGGAAAACGATAACAAGACAGTGAGCAGTTGTATTTGCATCAGCGGATTTTTACTCTTAAAAATTACCGGCAAGGCCCGTAATAGATACCAGGTCCTTGCCGGTTAGTCCGAAGAAACTATTCTATTTCGTCAGCCACATGGGTTGCATAACATCATCGACGCCTCCGGGAAATTGTGCCTTTATGGCTGCGCTATAATTCCCCGGATTTGAAACACCTTCTGTTACGGGATAGAGCCACCGCAGCGGAATGTTGTTGTTAGCCGTACCGATACCAACTCCGCCCTGAGAAAAAGCAGGTATACCAGTCCGTCTCCAATTATAATAAGCCTCCCATCCGGAATTTTGCCAGAAAGCAACAAATTTCTGCTGCAGAATCTGGGTGAGACCTGCAGCGTTGTCTCCGGCATAAACCACACCCGCATTATTGAGAAAATTGGTTACACTTACCGTTACACTTCCGGGCGAATTGTTCAGAATATAGCTTGGGGAAAAGATAGGCAGGCTGATTGGCACCTTTACACCATCGGCCAGGCCATACCAGCTGAGTGAGGCCTTGATCCCGTTCATATACCAGCTTTGTCCACCACCAGCTATCCATCCGAGGTTAGCTGCTTCGGCGATATTGAAGCACATTTCAGGATATCCGATGATGATATAAGGCTCACATGTCGATCCACTTACATTAGGCCCCGAAGCATTGCCGTAATACCTGAGGTAGTTGTGAAATGAATACATGCCACCGGTAGTATTGGTAGTAAGTGTCGTATAATCCAGTCCGATATCGGCCCCTACATACGCTGTGAAATCGCCCAGCTGTTTTCCACCGGCGATTTGTGCGGGCGCGGGTCCTGCAGCAATAAAGGTTCTCGGATCCTGAGTAGATGTGGTAAGGTTAAGGAAGGTATTGGACATGTCTGCATAACCCACGTAGGGTGTATAATTGGGGAAAAGGGGATAATTATTTGCAGATGGTGAACCCAGGTATGTGTTCACCATATTGTCTGCATTGCCGGTCATGATCGGGTATTTGCTTGGGTTGTTGATGATATTGGCAAATTGAGCCGGAATATTCAGGTCCGGATTATCCTGCGCCCTTCTACTGAGGCTGATCAGTACCCGTAGTTTGTAAGTATTGATCACTTTTTGCCACTGCTCATAGGTCATCCCGAAAATATCTCCTGCGGCATCCACCTGCGAACCGGCATTCGACGGGTTAATTAGTGCACCCATCAAGGTATTTGCCGTGTCCAGCAGGTTCAGGCATCTCAGATAGACGTCGTGCTGCTTGTCGTAGGTTGGCCTGGGATATAGCTGCGGGTTGCCCGCCTCGGTCATGGGAATATCACCTACCCGTTGCGTATACCATACATAAGCGTATGCACTAAAGAAATAGGCAAGCGCAGAATAGGGATTAGGTGTTCCTTTGTACTGGACGGCAACCTGCTGCTGCATCAGGTTGACATATTTAATGATTGCATAATTGGTGGCGGTATAGGACCAGGTGTACTGGTTGTTTCCCCAATAATATGGATAATTGGATACGAAGAACTGGTTCCAGCGCATGACCTGATTCCATGGCCCTTCGTTTTGATTGCCCTGGACTCCGTCAAGGACTCCTCCGCCCTTGTATATCTCATTGGTAATGCGGTTCAGGATCAAGGTAGGCGGTACCGAGGTTGACGAAGTGGCTGCGTTGGGATTACTGAGCAGGTTTCCTTTCTGACAGCCCGCCAGGTAAACGCCCAGCGATAACAGCAGTAGATAAAGCGGTGCCTGTACAACTCTGAACCGCTTTACTACAGCGATTCGATCCGGCCTGGTAAATGAACTGATATTTTGTTTCATGATTTTTATATTTGGATTAGAAGCCAAGGTTGATGTTAATGCCATATCTGCGGAATGTCGGTGACGAAAGAGTGACATCACTCGAAGTCCCATACTGGGCAAATTCTGACTGCGAATTATTAAAGCCGCTGCCATACTGGTCTATGTCAAAGTCCTTTCGTTTTGCAAAATAGAGCAGGTTTCTGGCCACTATCGAAATGGAGGCACTCTTAACCACCGAATTGCCCAGTACTTTCTTGGGGAAGGTATAGGCAAGCTGGACTTCTCTCAATTTCACAAAAGTGCGGCTGATGGTATAGGCCTGGTCTATATTGGACCCAAGGGAACTGGACAGATAACTCTGTACAAGGGTGGGCGTACTATTTGGTGCAAAAGTCAGATCCTTCAGGTTTGTAATTTGTCCGTTGGCGAAAATGGGCGTGCCTGAAGTGATTACTGTTCCTTTCCCCACAAATGTTCCCGTGTAACTGGCGGGCAGTGTTCCGCCATTGGCTTTTGCAGCATTCCAGTCACCCAGTCTGCCGACAGCAATGTCCCCCTGGTCCGATTCGATGGCCGTCCCACCATTCATCGCATGATACCACGTATTATCGTAAACCACTCCACCTACCCTTCCGTCAAACTGAAAACTAAAGCTGAAACTGTGATAGGAGAAACGGTTATAGATCCCAAAAACATAATCGGGATTGAGATGACCAAGGAAAACATTGTTGCTGATGCCACCTGGAGTCAACAGAGGCCCGCCACCGCTCCATACGATGTTGTGATTTCCATCATAGACCCAACCCGTGCTGTACCAGTCATCCATCCTTTCACCGATCTTGTAGACATGGTTGCCCAACTGAACACCGGTATCTGCTCCATAAATGGACTTGAGCGTCTCAATATAGGTTGACCAGTTGATCGCCATATCCCAGTTGAGGCCATTTTGGGAACGAAGCGGAGACAGGTTCAGGGTGATCTCCCAGCCTTTTTTAAGAGTCGTCAGACCGTTCACGTTTTGTGCGTTGAATCCGGTGGACGGGGGCACAGCCAGCTGGTAGATTTTTGGACCGTTCTCTGTTCTGAACCAGGTCACGTCAATGCCCAGCCGGTTTTGGAACATTTCGTAGTTCATGCCCAGTTCGACCGATTTAACGTCAAATGGTTTTAGCTTCGGATTGGCCAGCACCGTGGAATAGGCCACGGAAGGTTGATTCCTTCCATATGTGGTGATGGTGTACTGGTTCTGGTTGGCATAAGAAGGACCATCATAAGAAGTATAAAGGTCAAATCCGTATCCGAGAAGGCTGTTGGTCGTGGAGCCACTTACCTGGTTATAGGCTGAACCGACAGAGGCCTGCGTCAGCGCACCCTTTACATCAGCATAGGATGCCCTTAATTTCCAGTAATTGATCTGATTGGACATATGCAGGTAGTCGACCAGGTTAGTGCTGGCAGACACTGAGGGGTAGAAGAAGGTATTATATCCGTTCGGGAGGGTGGAGAGGTTGTCCACTCTTCCCGTTGTGGAGATATTGAAGTAATTCTTGTATCCCAGGTCAACCGTATATTATCCGCTGTAAACCTGCATCCTGGAGCCCCAATTGTAGGCGAGGGCAGGGGTTTGCGAGTTGCTCAGGCTGTACACACCGGGGACGGCGAGATCCACCGTTGTTCCATAAAAGGAACTATACTGAAAAGAACGCCAGCTGCCTCCCAGGTTGGCCGAGAGATTAAAACCGTTCTGGAATTTTTTGTTATAAGCTACCAGCAAATCGGAATTGTTCTCCAGGAGAGTCCTGTTATCCTGGCGATAGTCTCCGTACCATCCCCAGTAATACCATGGAAGGTATTGGTTCAGGATGGTTCCGGCTGGAACTTTCTCGTCAGTCTGAAGATTCCAGGTAGTGACCTGCGTGCGGAGACTGGCCGTAAGACCGGGCATTATATTATAGTCGAGTTTTAGGTAGCCGTACAAATCTGTTTTGTAATGCCCCCTAAGCCACTCATGAGCCATGAAATAGGGATTGTTGCTTCTGCCATAGTTTTCAGTAAATTGTTTGAGGCCCGGGATGCCCATGGGCGACTGGTAATAGTTCTTTAAGTTACGGACATCGAAGGCGGTATTTCCATAAACATTAAACATGTACACGTAGCTGTTAGGTCCGTAATCGGCATCAGGTATATTGGGGGTATACTGAACGTTCAGGTTTATGTTGGCCGAAAACTTCAACTTGGCATTCAGAGCATAGTCTGCGATGATGTTCAGGTTGTCCATATTCAGCCTGGTGTTGGGGGCGGTTCCCCTTTGGTAGATATGGGAATAGGACATCCGGATATCGTAATTGCTTCCCGAAGTACCGAGTGAGATGTTATTGGTAGACAGCAGACCTGATTGCAGGAAATTTCGGTAGTTGTTTGCGCCAATCGAAAGATAAGGTGTCGCTGTCCTTGTGCCGGTAGCCAGATCGTACGGGCTATTGTATTGCTTGACGAGCTGCCCCTCCATCCTGGGACCCCAGCTGGGCAGGCGCTGGGTATGGTCGTCTAACCCGTCACCAAAAGAATACTGCAAATGGGTACCGCGTCCGTATTCGGTCTGGTCTTTAGGCAGGACCAGAAATCCTTTGTCGATCATGGTGCTGGAATTGAAGCTCACAGACCAGCCTTTGGAATCGCGGGATCCTTTTTTCGTACTGATGACGATGGCACCGTTCTGGCCCCTGAATCCATACAGGGCGGCCGCATTGGGACCTTTTAATATGGACATCGATTCAATATCGTCTGCATTTACGTTCCATGTGTCGGAATTTATGGGTACACCATCCACCACGATCAGCATATCCTTTACACCCCGCGCGACAATCTGGGGCCGGCCAAAGAACTCGGGGTTGGCAGCTACCGTAATACCGGCTACCTTTCCTTCCAGCCCGGTAAATGCGTCCGGTTCACGGGCCTTGGTAAGGTCGCTGCCTTTGACCGTCTGAATGGAATATCCAACTTTTCTGTCTTCTTTTTTAATTCCCAATGCCGTGACCACGACCTCATTTAATTGCCCCCTGCCGGCTACCATTCTTATATTCAGGTTCAGGTGGCCTTCAACAGGAAACTCCTGTGTTTCATATCCCACTGAAGAAAGGACCAGAATGCGATCGGGAAAATTGGCCTTAAAATAGAATTGCCCATCCGGATCCGTGAAGGTTGCTGTAGTGGTGCCTTTGATCACTACTGTCACGCCTTGAATGGGTGCTCCGTCAGGTCCGGCAACCCTGCCGCGAAGTCCCTGGGAATAAGTTGGGAAGACAGCCAAAAGGCTTAGGAGCAGCACAAAACAAGAGACAAGAACATTGCTCAGGATTTTTTTCATTTTTGTTAGTTTATCTTTTTACAAAAAGTTTGAATGGAATTTTGGATTTTATGACGGATAAATAAATAAAAAACAAGGAGTTAAAAATTACAGGTGGATGAAGTCTGATAAAGGGGGAACTGCATTGCAGATAGATAATACAGTGCGAAAGGACCCGGTCCTTCTAACTCGCATTGAACTACTCAATCCCATACCAGTTAATTTTTTGGTGCCCCAAATGTGATTATTAAGGGAAAGAATGTCGACAGGCCCAATTGGGAAGGACTTTTTTCTGTATGGCCCATGTGGCTCGTACCTCAGGGCAAAACAAGGCGCTGATTTAAAATGATTTGCGCAATTTGAACAAATCGTTAAGTTAACATGAAGCAGAAATTAACTCGGAAAGATCATACTGCGAGTGGGGGAGCGGAGTGATTTTTTTTATAGGAAGAGGGGGTGTGACCGGTAATTTTTTTGAAGTAGTTATTAAAAGTGGACTTGGAATTAAAGCCACAGTCATAAGCGAGAGATAAGAGGCTGGTTTCGTTGCTGCCACTTATCTGGTCGAGCTTCCTTTTGGCTTCCTCGATCCGGTATTCATTTACAAAATGATAAAAATTCTTCTTGATCCTGTCATTCAGCAATTGGGTCAGGTGATGTTTTGGAATATCAATTTCCCTGGCAAGATGGTCCAGCGACAACTCCGCATCCAGAAAAATCCTACTCTTTTCCATAAATGCCAGGAGATTTTTTTCATAACCGTTCATCATTTCATTGCTGATGGCAGATTTCTGATAACGCTTTTCGGCATGATTTAATTCGACTGTATTTTCTTGCACCGCATCATACAGGGCGTACAGTTGCGCCGAAGGCTGGGAGGAGGTGGAACTTAGTTTCTTGAATTTATACCTCAGAATGAGCACAGGGACAACGGCGAAAAAGATATATGGCAGGATTCTCAGTTGAAATCCCGGGTAAGGCATTTTTATTCCTGGCGTGATTTCGAGCAACGCTCCGGCAAGCATTCCCCAGAAAAAAATCGCGGCTATCTGGTCTGTTAAGGTCATCTGCATATCCCACGGCCTTTTTTTCTTTTTTTTGAAAGCGTGCAGAGTGCTTTTTACTATATAGGAGTAGGTCAGCAGGGACAATACCACTGTCCATTGAAAATAGGTGGTATATGCCGATATAACTGCTATTGAAAAATAACCCTTTACCCAGCCGGCAAGCAGGGTAAAATAAACAATTGAAAAAGCCAGAAATGGGAGCAGATGCAATAAGCTTTGTTTTCTTCGGACGGGACGCTCCACAAGCCCCCTTGCTGTAAAATAAAGCAGTGGACCATAAGACAGACCAAAAGCAGAGGCCAATTTACCATAAACCAGTTCATTGTGCAGCCAGACCAGCAACAATAATTTTAAACAGATATGCATCAGCAGCACTACCAGGAGTTTCATCATGTTCTTCTCAAAATCGTCTTTAACGCTGCCGATATTGAAAAGGTAGATCGTAACCAGGATCTGGAAAATGATGCAGGTGGTGCCAATGATAGTCGCCATGTCGTTTTGGTAATCTGAACCTAAAACTAGGATTCCAATATTAAGCGACGGTTAAGAGATTTTCCGCATTTTCAAAGTTTTGAAAAGTCCTGACGGCGAACAATCCCATTTATGAACCAGGGATTAAATAATTATTAATTCATGAAAACGGCCAGTGTTCATCTAATTGAATCAAAAAGTAATTGTAATTCTGGAGAGAAGATTGGTCAGCTATGAAATACTTACTTTTTCCTACGGTCTCCTTACTGTTGCTGGCGCACGCGAACTATAGCCAGACTGCCGACCTCATTCTCCAGAACGGCAATTTTGTAACGCTGAAATCCAGAGGAGACCGCGCGAGAGCCGTCGCCATTAAAGAAGATAAGGTCCTCTACGCTGGATCTATGGAAAACATGAAACAGTTCCTGGGAAAAAATACCCGTGTCATTGACCTGGAGAATAAGACCGTTTTACCGGGATTTAACGATGTCCACCAGCATCCTGCTCCCTTATATTCCTGGGATAAACCCTATTCCATTATCAGGCTTGATACCGTCAGTTCCATGGAAAGTTTGGTAGAACTCCTGCACAGAAAGGCTGCCATTACCCCAAAGGGAATGCTGATCCAGGGGCGAGGCTATAACGAAATCAGGCTTCGGGGACAGCCTACCAGGCAAACCCTGGACAAAGCTTCTGTGGATCATCCCATCATCATTACCCATGCAAGTGGACATTTATCTGCGGTGAACTCTTTTGTCTTACAAAAATATGGAATCAACAAGCATACGCAGGATCCCCCGGGTGGTTCCCTGGAAAGAGATTCGGATGGCGAGCCGGACGGGATCATCAAGGAATCTGCGAGAAGTTTGCTGTCAGCGAAAAAAATGACCAGGCCTCCCGGTCCAACCTGGGAAGAAGAACTCGAAGGGTACCGAAAGTATTTTGAGGAGCTGCTGTCCAGCGGGATAACCAGCGTTGGGGACTGCTGGACCACCCCTGATAAGATAAAGATATACAGGGCGCTGGTGGATTCGAATTTTCCCATGCGCTTTAATTTGTATGTCGGGGTAGATTACCTGGACCAACTTCTCACCGGGGAGATACATAGAGAACAGTCAGCATACCTTCGGATAAACGGAGTAAAAATATTTCATGGAAATTCCTTAAGTGGTAAGACCTGCTGGCTTTATGACCCTTATGATACGATCAACCCGGTAACAGGAAAGAAAGATTATTATGGCATCTCTCCGGCCCGAAACCAATCTTCACTGGACAGCCTGGTTCTGAAAATTCATCGGGCCGGACTCCAGATTGCCTGCCATTCCAACGGAGACCGTGAAATTGATATGGTCATCAACGCCATTGAACATGCGCAAAAAAAGTATTACGTGGCTGACATCAGGCATCGCATTGAACATTGCAGTATAACCAACCAGTCGATTCTGGACAGGATTAAACGTGACAGCATCGTACCTGTTTTTCATTGTTACATCAACGAGCTGGGTGACCAGCTGTTGGCCTATGGATCAAGCCGGTGGCCTATGTTGATCCCGACCGAATCTGCCCTAGATATGGGTATCCCCTTTGCCCTTCATTCTGATTATCCCGTGTCCCGGTATGAAGCGATGACAAGGCTTGGCAGTGCGGTTAACAGAACAACCCGCAGCGGGTTTGTCATCAGCCCCAATCAAAGACTTCAGGTGGAGGATGCAATAAAGGCCTATACTGTGGGAGGGGCATACACGACTCATGAGGAGAACCTGAAAGGTAGTATTGTTGCCGGGCAGTATGCCGATATGATTGTCCTGGATAGCGACCCCACCCGGATCGACCCTTCTGGAATTGAATCCATCCATGTCGTCATGACCATAGTGGGAGGCCGGATTGCATATGAAAAAAAATAATTTTTCCGGTTGGAAAATTGGTTGGAATGATTTTTCCACCGGATAAAACCCCAATTTGCAGATTAATATCAATAGAATGGATACAGCTAAGGCTATGGACGGTCAAACTAACCCAATCAAACTGCTAGGTAATTATTTTCGATTCCTGGCCGGAATATTGTTAATCCCGGCTATTGCATGCTCCCAGGAAACGGTCCAAAGCAAGGCACCCCCTGAAGAAAAAGCAGGGCGAACAAAGAGCAATTTTGCTGTCATGCCTTATAACAGGCTCATTAGATCAGCAGGAAAAGTTATCACTTTCGGAGACCCGGAACTGGAAAACCACGCTCTGGATCTTTGCCCGCTGCCCGATAACAGGAATATTGCAATAGAGGACAGATACGGAATTGCAGTTCTCAACATGGCTTCCGGAAAAATCATTTCCCGGTGGACATTCAATACTCACCATGATTTTAGCGGTATGACGAGCACCTATTCAGGAATCACATCCTTCTTATATGGAACCGATACGTATATAGCCTGGGGTGCATCATCCCGTGACAATGGAAAGTCTGAAGTCATGCTTGCTGTCTGGGATGGGAAAAAAATCAGGGATATTTCAGCCATTCTCCTCGATAAAAAGGCCCCTGCAAAACTGGCTTTGCCCAACCAGGTGGTCCCAAATTTGGAAGAAGGGAAACTCTACCTGTACGTGGTCCTCAATGGAAACAACCAGCTTATCAAGATCAACTTTGAGGAGAGGAAAATCATTTGGACTGCACAGACCGGCGTTGCCCCGTATGGGCTTTGCATTGCAGCCAAAAGAGCTTATGTTACCAACTGGGCGGGGCCCGAACCAGGCCAGGATTCATTGGAGCGGGCAGGTGTACCCTGGGGTGCCGCCTATACAGATCCTGCCACGGGTGCAACCAGGCTGGGTAGCTTGTCTGTTTTTGATATAGACAGCGGTACTCCCCGCGGCGAAATCATGCTGGGGCTTCACCCCAATTCCATTGTGAAGAGCCCTGACGGACAATATCTTTTTGTAGCAAATGGAAACAGCGATTACGTAAGTGTGGTAAATGTGGCGAAGTCAGAGGTAGTTGACTCTGTCAAGACAGGACTTTTTTCCGGGCTGCATCCCTTTAACGGAAGCAGTCCCAACGGATTATTTCTCGATTCTCCGGGCAATACACTTTATGTTGCCAATGGTATGGAAAACGCCGTAGCAGTGATCAGGCTGAACGATGCCCTGGCAAATGGTACTACAGGAAAGCATAGAGTAAGAGGTTACATTCCGTGTGAAGCTTATCCTTCCGGAGTTTTCGTATTTGGTCATCGCCTGTTTGTGACAAACCTGGAAGCCAAGGGATCAGGTGTACTGTCTGCAGCCAATGATTTCGCAGGGACGAATGGCCAGGCCCCTTTTGCTTATACAATTCATAAGCAACTTGCCTCAGTCAGCGTGATTCCTGTCCCGGACAAAGCCGAGTTGGATGAGTATACGGCATTGGTGAAATCGCTCAATTTCTTTAACCGAACCGAAGGGTCTAATGGTCCTCCCAGAAAGGAAGTTATGCCAAAAGCGTGCCCGGAGCGGATCGGGGAACCATCTCTTTTCCGGCATGTTGTTTATATTATTAAGGAAAACAAGACATACGACCAGGTATTTGGTGACATGAAGGAGGGCAGGGGGGACCAAAACCTCTGTGTCTATGGAGAAACGGTAACGCCGAATCAGCATAAACTTGCCCGGGACTTTAACCTTCTGGATAACTATTACGCTTCTGGAAAATCCTCTGCAGAGGGGCATCAGTGGACTGATGCTGCCATGGTATCAGACAATGTGGAAAAAAATGTCCGTGCGTGGTTCAGAAGTTATCCGCATCGCCAGGAGGACGCACTTGTTTACAACAAAAGCGGATTTATCTGGAACAATGCCCTGGATCATGGCAAATCGGTGCGGGTATATGGAGAAGCCTGCACGTCCCACTATGACGGGCCTATGCAATGGTCGGATATTTATAGACGCTACGTCCATGGGGATACAATGAAAATTAAAAATACATCAACGATTGCCCGGATCAGGCCCATCATATCCATGGACTATCCGGATTGTGAAAACATTAGTTTTCCGGATCAGCTCAGGGCAGACGTATTTATCAGGGACCTGAACAGAATGGCACAACTACCGGGCGACAGCCTTCCTGAACTTATGATTCTATCTCTGCCGAATGACCACTCAGCGGGCACTTCCGAAAAATTCCCCACACCCAAGGCGATGGTGGCAGACAATGACCTGGCCCTGGGAAGGATTGTGGAGGCCATCACAAAAAGCCGCTTTTGGGACTCAACAGTGATTTTCGTCACTGAGGATGATTCGCAGTCGGGATGGGATCATATTTCCCCTTACCGCACAATTTGCCAGGTGATCAGCCCATATTCTGTCCTGGGGAAATCCAATCACAACAGCTACAACCAGACATCGATCGTGCGTACAATCGAACAAATCCTGGGTATTCCGCCCATGAATGAAATCGATGCAGCTGCGTTGCCCATGTTTGACTGCTTTTCAGGTAAAAAATTGTCCTACAGGTACACCCATCTATCCAATAATGTTCCTCTTGATGAAATGAACAGGCCGGTTGGAAGCCTGAAAGGGAAAGCTAAATTCTACGCAAAACTTTCAGCCACCAAAGCCTTCCGAGAAGTGGATAACGGGGATGATGAGGATATGAATAAAATTCTATGGTTTGACGCAAAAGGGAACCAGAAATATCCATCCAGGAAATAACCTTTCCGGGATCTGACAGGCCAGAGGATTATGGAGGTGGAGTTTTCCTACCCAACAGGCATCTCAAACAGGCTTAATCCATCCCGGTAGTGCTCGGGGATATTTTCAGCTTTTCCAAATTGTTTCAACCCACAAAACCGGAAACCGCAATCCAGGTAATACTGATTCAGTTTTTGATTGTCAGGGAAGGTATCCAGCCGGATAAATTTCATGCCATTTTTCCTTCCATATTCCCTGGCCCAGTTTACAATATCCAGGACATAATGGTTTCCTCTGAAAAAAGGGTTTGTTACTATCCGGTGTAAATATATGGAACTCGTTGTGTCCTCAGATCCCCAAACCACCGGATCTTCGAACAGCACAGAAAATACACAGGCTATTTCCTCCCCATTCGTTATTTTCCAATGCCTTTTTTCTTCTATTTCCCGGACCAGGAGCTCTTTGTCGAAACCAAGCCAGGATTTGTGAAAAACAGATTTCTGGTACTCGATGCCCATTTGGTAGATGTCCAGAATCCTTTCAAAATCTGCGGTCCTGCTGTTGATGATGGTCATAAAACGCCCGGAAAAATTTCAGGAATTTATATATTCCGCTGTATAGATGAATTTATCTTATTGTTAAGAGACCTGCCGTGCCTCGCGGAAAACCGGGAACTGGTCCACCAATAGCGGGGGATGGAGGTGCTGGGCAGTCCGAATTGCGGATCAGCTACAGACCTACAATGGTAACAATTACATAAAGTTGGAATAACCGCTGCTTGTTATAAGACCGATAATTTGTGGATACGTCAAGGCGATCCTCTTCAACAAACCTGAATGACCCGCTCTGCATTACCCAGGAGAATCCAGGAACTGGTCAGGACACCATCCTGGGCATTGATTGCTGCCTTTGGTACTTATTTCTGCACCTACGGGTACCGAAAACCGTTTACAGCGGCCACCTACCAAGGTCATTTTCTTTGGGGCATGGATTACAAATACCTGCTGGTAATATTTCAAACTCTGGGATACGTTGTTTCAAAATGGGCCGGAATAAAAATCGTCTCAGAAATCAATCCTGCCCGGCGAATCAGAGTTCTCATTGGCCTGATTGGGTTTGCGGAGGGAATGTTGCTGGCTTTCGCCCTGGTTCCCAAACCCTGGAATCTGATCTGCCTTTTTTTGAATGGTCTGCCACTGGGTATTGTATTCGGGCTGATATTGGGGTTCCTGGAAGGCAGGAGAAAATCCGAAGCGTTGATAGGCGGTCTTTGTGCAAGTTTCATTGTTTCAGACGGGTTCTCCAAATCTGTTGGTGCACAAATACTCCAGATGGGCGTTACCGAAAGATGGATGCCCTTTGTGGCAGGGATTGTATTTCTGCTGCCATTACTCCTTTTTGTCGCCATGCTCAGCCGAATCCCACCCCCGTCGAAGGCGGACATTGATGCCAGGGCCAGCCGTTACCCAATGAAAGCCCATGACCGAAAAAGTCTTTTCCTGAAGTTTGGTCCTGGCATTACCGGGATCATTATCATTCATCTGCTGGTTACGCTATTAAGAAGTATCCGGGCAGACTTTGCGCCGGAAATATGGGAGGGTCTCGGTTATCCCAGGACGCCTGCAGTCTTTACCCAGTCTGAATTGCTGGTATCGGCTGGCGTGGTAATTGTGAACGGGCTGGTTATATATATCATGAACCACAAAAAAGCTTTCAGGATTTCGCTCGTTACCTGTCTTTTTGGATTTATCCTCATCTTGATTTCCGTCTGGTTGCTCCCTTTCGGAATGGGGAAATTTCTGTTCATGGTAATGGTAGGTTTGGGGCTGTACCTTCCCTACGTTGCCGTTCATACGACCATTTTTGAACGCCTGATTGCTATTACCCGGGACCGGGCAAATATCGGTTTTTTCATGTACGTAGTTGATTCGGTGGGATATACTGGGTATGTTATACTGTTGCTATTCAGGAATGTTTTCCCGGAGAAGACGTCATTTCTGGTAATGTTTACCCGGGCCTGCCTCATCGCCGGTTTTGTGGGTGGCGGGACCATATTGTTCTGTCTGATTTATTTCACCATTACCCAAAAAAAATATGGCCTGTATTCAAGAACATTATCACCCGGGTAGGGCTGGAAAATATCATTATCAGACAAAGCCGCCTCTATTCGTCCGGCGCAATGTTAGACTATGTCAACAGGTCGGATCAGACCTTTGTGGGGAGGTTCTTCAGGAAAATCCTGCAGATACCTGGTCAGTACGAACCGACCATTGAAAACCATATCCCGACAGGATGTGAATCCTGGGTTTGGAGAAGTCATTATTTAGCGGAACTATTTTGAAAAGGAGAAGACCAATGTAGCGATGATTGAATTGCTGGTGGTTCCAAAAAGTCCTGCCAGCCTGACGCTCGCCATGTTATAGATATAAGCAACATCCATCCAGATTTTTTTGGATCGAAGGGTTATCCCAACTGTCGGGGAGGTTTCGTCCACGCCTGCCCTCAGGGTTAACAGCCTGTTAAACAAGCTTTGCTCAAACCCAATGTTCGGTTCTATATTGGTTTGACTCGAATTGCTGATCCCGTTATAGCGGTAACGGACATTTCCGCCAATGTCCAAAAGAGCCCCTTTCCATAATACCGCGGACCCACCAAGACGATATTCATGGGAAAGAACCAGACCTTCAGCGGTTCCCTTATTGTCCGTCCTTACCTCTTCGTCGTGGTTAAGAAGAGCCCTGAATCCGAATAAGAACAATTTATTTGGCTGCCAGCTCAGGCCAAATCCTCCGGAGGGCCTCCAGTTGGTATGATAGGAGACAAATTGCTGCGGTCCTGCGTCCGGTGTGGCATTAAACTGGGATCGTTCATAGGAGAGCAGTATCCCGGCAGAAAAGCCCTTACCGAAGGGCAGGGCTGCCTTGACAAAAACGGCCTGGTTGTTTCCATTTCCATGAACCGGGACAGGGGAGGGTCCAAGTCCGGGTGACTTCAGCGTGGTTTTAATGTTGCTGGCATATTGGGAAAGCGCAATGGCATATATAGCCAGCCGATGCCATAGTGATGGTGTTGTCGCTCCGACAGCGGTAAAACTAAAATTATTGCCATTTGTATAGTGCGTAATGCCTGCGTCAATCAGGGCGGTGGCGGAATCCCTCCAGATCAGCGAATAATTTCCCCATGATGCCCCGTCACCTCCCATGCCAATCGAACGAACCCCCTTCTTGATCTGTCCCGATGCAAATTCCCGGAGGGAGATTTCGGGGCTCTGCGCTTTCAATAGACCTGTCTGGGAAATTAAGACCGCTGTGAAAACAAGTTCCAGGTAACGGATAAATCTTTGCCATGTCATGGGATGGTAGCTTGTTTTGGTGTATCAATAGGTGTATGTATTCATTGTGGGGATGCCCTCTGCTCAATGAATTGGCAAAAATATTCACTTCCGGTCATGGAAACAAGATCTTCTCCTGGAGGAAATAATTCTCCCAAATTGAATCGTACGCTGGATTTATTCAGGTAAAGACACCGGGTAAACATCAATCGATGTATGATCCTATCCGCCTTTGTAACTTTAATGGGTAAGGTCACGGCCGACAAAAAATGAAATCCGGGAGCAAATCCCGGGCAGAGGATTTGGAATCGTAAATTCAACGCTATTGATTGACACTGGACAATTGGTACTGTTTTTATTGCTCGGATTGCTTTCTGAGATTGTCGGCACGATCTCAGGATTTGGTTCGTCCATTTTATTTGTGCCAATAGCTTCCTTTTTCTTTGACTTTAAAACAGTCCTAGGGGTTACGGCAGTTTTTCATGTGTTCAGCAACCTGTCAAAAATTGTCCTCTTCAAAAAAGGGATCAACAGGAGAATTGCTTTCAGGTTGGGTATCCCGGCTGTATTATGTGTGATCATAGGCGCATGGCTTACTACATTCATTCCCACAAAACCACTGGAACTATTGATGGACATAGTCCTGATTGTTTTGGCCATATTTCTGCTGGTTAACAGAAATAAAGTTTTAAATCAATCTGATACCAGCCTGTATGCCGGAGGGGCAGTTTCCGGAATGCTGGCAGGGCTGGTGGGGACAGGAGGTGCAATCCGGGGACTGACTTTAGCGGCATTCAACCTGCCTAAAGAAATTTTTGTTGCTACATCTGCCCTGATCGATCTGGGTGTTGATGTCAGCCGTAGCCTTGTATATATAGGAAATGGTTATTTTTTAAGGCAGCAGATTGCACTTATCCCCTTCCTGATCGGGATTAGTATCCTTGGAAGTTTTATCGGAAAACAGATTCTCAGACACAGTACGGAGAAGACGTTTAGGTATTTGGTACTTGGCACCATTCTACTAACCTCGTTCTTTCAAATATTCAGGGATTTTATCCACTGAGACAAATTTGTCAGCATTTTCTAATAATAGAAGGAAAGTTGCTGCGTACGGAAAACCTGCTAGATTTGTAACCAATTGTGTATTAAATTACTATAAGGATTTCACGATTTTGAATACCCTTAGGGTAGTGCAAAAGGGCATAAT
>Ga0318563_10000078_pt1 | contig 38326 bp, 42 predicted proteins | sample GRESIP066b5f19_FD_203689 | JGI IMG/M metagenome (GOLD analysis project Ga0318563, IMG submission 203689) | Tropical soil microbial communities from Luquillo Experimental Forest, Puerto Rico - GRE.SIPMG.066b5f19 | ecosystem: Environmental > Terrestrial > Soil > Tropical forest > Bulk soil... | reverse complement strand
CTGATCCGCCACATCGATGACAAAGGCGTGGTGGCCATCCTGGACCCGCGCCTGGTGGCCAAGACCTACGGCCGCTCGATCGTGGAGTCCCTGCCCCCGGCGCCGGTCACCCACGACGTCAAGCAGGCGGCGGCGTTCCTGGTAGGGTAGCCGCCCGGGACGGGCGCCCCTCTTCGGGGCAGAGGGCGCCCGTCACGACGTCACAGGGCCCGGCCCGGCCATCCCGCAGGGAAAGCGCAGCCGGGCCTTGTGCGTGCCGCACGGGAACGTCTGGGCCATGGTAAGCTACCCCGGTAATCGCAGGTGCATCCCCGCTCCTGCGATCCGATCGACGGACACGTCAGCTAGCGCTGAATGTCCAGATAGGGGTAGCTCAATCATGAGTACTCCAAACATCCTCACTCCAGACCTCGTCATCGAGGGAGTCAACCAGGCCTATGCGGCCGAAGGACTTACCGACGAGGACGGGGGACGGGACACCACCAAGCTCCGTGAGGCCTTGTACGAGGTTCTCAAGGAGCACAAGGTCCTGAGCTGGGCCGATCGTACCGATCACGCGATCACCAAGGGCAACCTGATCGCGCAGGTGTTCCCGAACCTGCCTGGTCCGGACGCCTTCGGTGACCAGGAGGACCCGGACCTGGCACGAGCCATCTGGGCCAAGATCAGGACCGATGTCTGGAGCCAGCTGGCAACTGGCGCCAAGGGCTCAGTCCAGCAGCTCGTCGGCCGCAACATGGGCAACGGGTACGTCCTGGTCCGGTGCCAGCTCACGCCGGACAACAGCGACGCGGTCTATATCACCGACGACCGGACCTGCATCGAGCGGGATTACCTGGCGATCGACAACAAAAGGCTCGCCCGGATGATCGCCTCGCTCTCGGACAACCGGGCGATGCTGATCACCCGCCAGCCCGACAACGCCAAGCGGTACGCATCTGGCTTTGACAAGCAGATGAAGGCCCTGGGCAACACCGCGCACGACAAGCTGATGCTGGCCATCGAGGCAGCCGTCTTCGACGAGACTGGCGACAGCAACGGCGACGGCGAGGACTGAGGGGAGGAAGCGTGAGGGCGCCGGATCCGGGGACCGGCGCCCTTCGCGCTTGCTATGAGCAAAGACAAACGCCCCCGGCAGCAGTCCGAGGGCAGGCCGCTGTACCAGGACGAGCGCGTGCTCGCCTGGGTGGCCAAACGCATGCAGGCCCGTAGTACCCGCGATGAGCTGGTGGAGGAATCACGGGCAGGAGCCTATGGCTGGCCGGTGCCCGGCACTTATCTGACCCGGGTGCAAGTCAGTCAAATCCAGGCCATGCTCTGGGATCGCCAGGCCCACGGCCGGACCGGGCTCAATGGCCAGGCGCCACATAAAGTAAGAAGCCAGCACGGTAACTGGAATGACAAGTCAAATGGTGCGCGGCGCCGGGAGCTAAAAGAGCGCAAGAAAGCAACTCCTAAAGATTACCTGAAGCTGCTCGACTATCAGGACCTGATCGTCAAGCTGTGCGCAGCACTGGAGCACTTCCATCCCGAGGGTTACGACTTCGGCGGGGAGGTAGGCGTGTGGTACGCCTCGGACCTGCTGGACGACCTCATCAGCCTGGACACCTGGCTGGCCCGTGCCATCCCCGCCACCCAGCGGTGGCTGAGCGATGCTGCAGTCCGCAAGCGGATCGAGACGCTGCTCAACGTCGAAGGCCGCACGCCCGCCGAGACCGAGGCCTATAAGAGGCGGGCCGCAAAGCTCAAGCGCCAGCTGGAGCTGGTGCTGACGTAGCTCAGTTGCCCCAGATTTCGATCCAGGCAATGGCGGCGCCCGCCGTCTGGGCCGACGACTGTGCCACGGTGATCGTCTGGCCGGGCGCGCAGACTGCTGGCCAAGCCGAAGCTGGCGGCGGGTGGCCGCCCACGTTCTGCGCGCCGGCGAACACGGTCTGGCTCGTCGAGATGCCGTTCGGCATCAGGTAGGTGACCTGGACCGCCCCACCGGTCTGGTTCACGCTCACATACAGCATGGCCACGAGCATGAACCGGTGATTCGCGCCGTCGTTGGGCACCGTCCACGTGACGATGTTCCCGGTCCCGTTGACCAGGGTGTAACCGGCCTGCGGTGTCGCCGCCTGCAGCTGCAGCGGGCTGCCAGGAGTAGCCCCGCTGGCCAGGACATCCACATCCATGATCACATAGGGCGTGGCACCAGGCGGGGTGATGCCCAGGTCCACCCGCTGCGGGCCATCCAGATAGAAATTAATGTTCCCATCGGGGGTGGTATAAGGATTGGGCAGCAGGTTCGAAGAGGTCTCATCAGAGTAGATCGGATTGGTGATCAGAGCCTGACTCGTGTTTCCCGTGCCATTCTGGTAGACCGCGACGACCGAACTCGCCAGCAGGTTCCCGTTGACGTCGGTGGCGGCTTTCAGCAGATGAGACCTCATGTCGCTGGCACCCCATACTGTGCTTGGTAGGTAGGACTGTACAGGTCGGCGTACCGGACCGGGGGAACAGTGATCACCGGGGGCTGCACAAAGGTGTCGGCCAGGGTGACAGCGACCACCTGCTCGGCTGGCGGCTGGATGATCGGGTCATAGGAAACGCCCGCCAGGAGCATCTGCCGGTAGGCGAACCACCAGTCCATGGGAATGGGCGAGTCCCACATCTTGAACCGGGCGTCCACCTCGATCGGGCTGTAATGATCGGTGGGCGTGGAATTCGGCCCGTGTCCCACGCCAATGCTGCGAGGGAGCGAGGCGAACGGTGATACGCCGTACCAGGGCCTGATGACCAGCGAGGTGATGTGCAGCCCCGGCCGGTACCCGAACACCTGCCACGTCAGCTGGTTGCCGATGCCATTGGACGGGGGCGGGAAAATAAAGACGCCGTTGGGGTTGTTCCGGATGTCATAGGCCGGGTACCAGGTCTGGCCGCCGTCATTGCTGAATTGCCAGATAATGGCGTCCTCGAAGACACTGATGTTGTCCTGGTACCAAGTGTTCTCGGTCAGCCCCTGCTGGATCACCCGGACGGTCAGCTGAGCGCCCAGCGGCGCGAAGCTGGTGTCGATGTACTGCCAGGTCTGGCCTACCGTGGCGTTCCAGGTTGGGTAGGTGGTTTGCACCTGGGCCCAGGTCAGCGAGGACGGCGAGCCCCCGGCGCCGATCGTGTAGCCCACCCACCACTCGGTGACCACGCCCCCGGCCACCTCCTGGTCGGCCTCGGCCAAGACCATGCCGGTGGAGGCGTCCATGAGCTGCAGCAGCAGCGGGGAGTCCAGGGGCACCGGAGAGAACACCCGGGCCGCCGCGTAGACGCGCCCGGCTGCCGTGGCCTGGAGCACCGGGCCGTCGTATTCGATTCCGCCGTAGGTCTGCCCCTGGGCGATGCCCTGCAGCTGGCTCCAGGTCGAGCTGATTGCGTTCCAGGTGGGGTAGGCAGCCTGGAGCATGGCCCAGGAATTGGCCGAGGGCAGCCGGGTCACCTGGACCATATTGCCCAGCGCGGCGTTGACCTCGGTGGTGACGTCCAGTTCCAGGGCGTCGCCGACATCAGCCCATTCCGTCAGGTTCGGATCCAGGAACTCCGGGTCGCCGATGAGCTGGACCGGATCCGACTGGACGGTGGCGAACTGAAGGCCCCGGACCATGGTGGCCGAGTTGAACACATTGCTGCGGGTTTGAGCATAGGTCATCAGGTCAGCAGGGGTGTAAAGCATTCCCGGCTGCCATACCCAGTTATCCGCCACAGTGGTGATGACGTTGGTGACGGCAAGCGCTTCGACGGCAGCGGTAAGCTCAGCGAGAGGAGCGACATTGGGATGGGAGACGCCCAGGGATTCACTCGCAGCTGCTACGTCTCTCACCGGTACGTTGAAAACAGCGCTGCTGTCAACGGCACCGGCCGCATCATTCAGGGAGATATTGAAGCTGGTGGCCGTTGATGACAAGCCGTCATAGAGCCGCTGGTAGGCGCTAACCACCTGCGGATCAGTAGTGCCGTCGATCGTGTTGCCAGTGCCGTTGGCATACCACATGACCGGCAGATTCGCTCGGGCGCCCACGGTCAGCTGATTCTGGAACGGGATGCGCACCTGATTGTCGATCCAGCTGGCCGTGCCCGCAGGGTCGGTCTGAATAGGCCGCTGCGTGCCGTCCGTTCCGCCCATCTCACCGATACCTGCGGGCATGGGCGGCGAAGCAGTGTTGCAGGCGTTCAGGATGCTGGTCAGCGTAATGCCATTGGTACCATAGTCGCCCTGGTAGTAGTAGTCGATGCTAATGCCGGTGCACAGCGGGGCGCCAGTGGACTGGAGCCGTGGCGGGATGAATGACAGGGCTGAGGTGGACGATGATATGGCCGGGTTGTACTGGCACTGCAGGCCGGACGAGAGGATGGTGGGCCCGTAGTAAGTAAACCAGTTGATGTAATTCTGTGCCGCCTGTGCCCCCGTGACGCTGGTGCCATAGGGGCTAGGGAGGTCCCAGTCTTTCTGCGTCCCAGTTCCAAATGGTCCGTTGGACCCGTTGATGTTCGACTCGTTGCCCATGCACACATGCGGCGCAATACCGTTGTTCTTCCAGTACGTGAGCATGGTGCGCAGGTTGGTGACATCAGCCGCGATGCCGCCGCTGACCGCCCGGGTGGGCTTGACGCAGACCACGCAGAAGATGTTGTGGTTGGTCATATAGTCAACGACGCTCTGATAGGGGTTGGCCGCGCTTTCGAACTGGGCCTCGTTCAGGTACCGCTTGCACGCGAGGTTGGCGCTGACCCGGCCGACAAACCCGTCGAATGCGGTCTTGGCCTGATAGTTGGTGTAACCCAGGCCGGGATAGGCACCGGAGAATACGGAGGCACCGACATAGCTCTTCCCGATCGCCAGCCAGGCCGCCGACATCTTCAGGCCTATGATGGACACGCTCCAGCCCGTGGAAGACCCGCTGAGCGTGCCTGAGGCGGTCACCTGAGCCGTTCCGGCATTCACCCTGGTCGCCATCGAGCACAGCGAGTTCGCGCCCACGGTGACGTTCATGGCCACCGGCTGCCACCCGGAGCCGAAGGTGAAGTTGCCGCCCGCGTTCTGATGCAGCACGACCGCCACCATCAGCTCACCAGCAGCAGTCGGCGTGCCAGAGGTCACGCTCGGGGCAGTGCTGGTGCCGGTCGCCAGGGCGGTCACCGCCGCGTCCTCGGGCACGGTAACACCCTGACAGCCCATGATGATCCACTGCTTGGCCTGGGTAGTCGCGCTGTAGGTGACCGTGATGGTGTCTGGGGTGACTCCGGGGCCAGGGGCTTTCAGCCCATTAGTGGCAGTAGCCCGCCACACTGATTGAACCGGAGCGACACCAGTACCGATGATCTTCGTGTACAGATGGCCCTGGGAGTCGGTGACTCCGGTCGGCTGGGCATTGCCGGACCCGCCGGCGACGATGACCGCGTCGCCTGGGCACACCGGCCAGCCGCTGTTGTCTCCTCCCGTCAGCACCAGCGTGGTCTGCCCGGTATTGGCGGCATCGGAGGCGACCAGGTACGGCAGCAGGTCCAGTGCCATAGCTCAGCCTCCCGGTTGTGCCTGGAAGGCGGGATCGATATTCGCCAGGTCGCCGAATGTATCGACGTACTCCTCGGTGTTGTCACCAGCGGTGTAATCCACCCGGAACATTTGCAGCGAAGATATGCCCACGAAATAACCGACCCGGCTGATCTGCTTGATGTCCACCACCTGGTAGTAGTGCTTGCCCACATACGGGAACATCGGGATCGTGATCGGCGGCTGCCATCTCTGGAGATTGAAAACGGACCCGCCCTGGGCCGCCAGGGCGGCAGCTGATGCCGGGTCGGTGCCGGTCAGGCCCTCAGTGGGCAATGCGGCCCCGGGAGCAGGTGCTGCCCTCGGCGGGGGCACGTCGGCAAACGTCACCGTGGGGGCGATGTCCTGGTTGACGACCAGCCCGTTGTCCAGGATGGCCTCGCGGTTGGAGACCGGCGCGGACATGATGAACGGAAACACCTGGGCCTTTTGCGGGACGGCTTCCATGAAGTCATAGGGCTGCGGCTGGAGCCCGGTGAACTCGAACTTGAACACTGACGCCAGGATCGGGTCGAACTGGATGAATCCCGCCGCGAGCTTGTAGTCACGCAGCAATGGCGTCCAGGCACAGTTCTCATAAGCACTGCTCAGGCCACCGACAAAGCCATAGGGGTTCAGCCCGCCACCTGGCGCGGTCAGCACGAACGAGGAGTCGAACCGGACGATGGCGTTCAGCGTCGTGCTGGGATCGTCATCGAAGTCATTAGGATCAGGGGCTACATACCCGTTGCCATCGGCGGCGAAATCCAGGAAATCCTGGGGAACACCGTTGGAAAGATCGGGCTGCTCCTGCTTGAGGATGAACTCGGTCAGCCGGTAGTTCCCCGGCCACAGCGGAGACGGGACCGGGGTGGATCCAGCCGCCTGAACGGCACCGAACTTAATCACCGTCGTGGCCGGGATGACCCCGCTGGCCGATGACATCATCATGCCGCCTTGCGGGCACCAGGCGAAGATCACCGAGCCGTTATATCCCGCGACGAAAGTCAGCTGGTCGTTGAAGGCAAACGGAAAGCTCCACTGCGCGAGTACGCCGCCACTGGCCGCCACGGTGAAGGTGCCATTGCTGAAGTACAGCTGGAAGAAACCGCCATCGGCGATCAGGTACGAGCCGGTGCTGGTGGAGGCGAACTGGGGCATGATCTGCATGCCCACCCACCAGGACGACTGCGTGCTGACGTCGATGCCCTGGGTAGACAGGCTCAGCCAGCCGGGCTGCGTGCCGAACAGAATGCCTTCGCCGTCGAACGCCGGCAGTTGCAGGCCACCTATGGAAACCAGTGGGAAGGTCAGCGGCGTGTCCACCGCCTCGAAGGCGGCATCCGGAGGCGGCCCGGCGACGGAGTAGTACAGGTTGAACGGCACGCCGCTGGTTATCGGGGTCATTGAAAAGCGGTCAATGACCTGAGGGCTCCCGTAAATGTCCCGGGCATCGGCGTACAAGCAGACCACTGCGTCAGGGGTAGGCTGGGGGGCGCATTTCCACGGCTTTCCCAGCAACAGGTCCGAGGCGCGGTTCTCCCGCACCGATATCTTGACCGGCGAACCGTTCACGTCGTAAGAAGTGGTGAACGGCTGCCGTTCGCTGATGATGTCCGGGCGGCGGGGGGTGTAGGGAATGTCGCTGCGCTGAAGCGTCCGATGGCCGAAGTCGAGATTGCGGATGCCCAGCGGGTAGGGCGCGTCAAACCCCGAAGCGTCTACGGGGACCGTGCCAGGAGGCCCGCTGGCCGGGGAAAACTCCCGGGTGCACACGAACACCAGGCCCATGGCGGTCACCGGCAGGATCAGATCATCATGCAGCTTCCAGTGCCCGGCGCCGTAATGGTAGGGATTCAGCCCGGCCGCCAGGGCGGCGGGATTGTTCACCACGCGCGGAACACTGCCGGAAATGATATAGACCAGCGGAGCTTTAGTAGGGGTCTGCACCCGATGGTGCTTGCCCGCCTTGTCCAGCCAGAAGACGCTCACCTGGTGCGGGAAATGCGGCAGCTCCAGGTGGATGTAGTTGATGAGCTTCTCTTTGGTGAGGTAGACGGTGAATTCCTCGTCGATGCCCGAGCCCGCCAGTCGCGGCTGGCTGGACCAGAACCGCTGGTTGGATCCGGGCGGGGCCGCCTGGCCTGGCCGGGTTTTCAGCGGTTCCACCTGCGGCGCCGGGATGCTATCGACATACACCGGGGACAGCCGGGGAATGGGAATGGAGCCCGGCAGGTTCACCGGGGGCGCGACCGAGGATGCCGGGATGACAGCCATATCAGGTCGCCGACTGCACGGGGGCCCGGGGGCCGGAATAGGGAGCGGCCTTGGTGCTTACCGCCGAGGAAGTGCGGGCGCTGGCGGCCCGCATGATGTCCATCAATCCCATCACCCCGTCCCACCGGATGACCTGGCCAGCAGGAGATACCTCCTTCTCAAAGTCCCGCAGGCCGACCAGGGTCCTGGTCTCATCGTCGATGGGAATGATGGCATAGACCGTCACCCGGCTGACATCACCCAGGGCGCTGTACTGAGTCCCCTGCGACTGAGAATGCGGGGGCAGCGCCTGCGGATAGGAGCCGTCAGGCGTTCCCTGCGCCGAAGCGGGCTGATAGGCGCTCTGCATGGCGGCATAGGCCGGGTCATTCTGGTTCAGCGGAGTAGCCCGAGCGTGCACTTCCCAGTATTCGCTGTCGGCCCACAGTCCCATGAACGGTACCGGGACATTTGCTTCCTGGCCGGTGGTGAGCACGCTGGCAATGGTGAATTCCGGCTTGAGCACCTCCACGACGCGGGTGATGCCCCACAGATCAGCCGCAAGCTGCTGCTGGCCAGCTGGCGAGTTGTCGTAGGACCGGCGCGGGGTGATCAGGACCTCGTTCGCGATGTTGATGTTCTGCCCGCCGTAGATGACGATCCCGGTCAGCTCGGCCCAGGTCTCCTTGGGAATAGCGCTCCAGGTGGGGTAGGTGGTCTGCATCGTGGTCCAGGTCGGCGAGGAGCCGCCCTGGGCGCCCTGGGCGGCCACCAGCTGCCAGACCTCATCGACACGGCACGGCACGCCTGAGACCGCCTCAGCGAGCGCCCTGAGGCCGGGGACGGTGCCTCCCATGGAGATGGCCTGGGCCAGGTGGATGACGCGCTCGCGGAATATCGCGTCGATCGCGGTGATCTGGTCCCAGCCGTCCGGGGTGGCCAGATCGGTGTAGGGGTTGAACGTGGTGCCGGTGGCCGGGTTCCACGGGAGCGAGCCCGAGGGGCCGCGCAGCGCGCCGAACAGGCTCCCGTAGAAGGAGTCCAGGTCGTAGAAGCTAGTGGAGGTCAGCGCAGTCTGCAACCGGGCCAGCAGCTGCCGCTGCCGGATCTGCCCGGCGCCGCCGGCGCCCATCAGCGCAGCCATGAAGTGGAACAGCGCCGAGGAGGGGTTCAGGTCGTAGAGGTTAGGCGGGAAGTTGACCAGCCGCTGGCTGATGATCAGATCAGGGATCAGCATCCCGGTCGCTGTCGTCGTGCGATCCGGCAGCGGCTGGGTGGGGATGATCTGGAAGTTGAGCACGCTGGGCGCGGGCGTGTCCGGCCAGTCGAAGATCGTGCTGCTCTGCTGGATGAGCGGGCTCAGCGACGGGTCATTCACAATGGCAGGCATTATCACTCTCCGCTTACGCGAAACTACCGAACGTATTGCCGGCCTTGATCGTGTAGTTGATCTGGTACAGCCCGGCGATCTGGTTGTCTCCCAGCTCGATGTCCACCGGATTGCCCCCGCTGTCCACATAGGACTGGGTGACCACGCCAGCGGGGGTCACCTGCTGAATGCCCACGTTATAAGCGTTGGGCGTCGCTCCGTTGTAGCCGGAAATGTCGGAGCCGACGATGAACCGGCAGGCATCGACGCCCGGGGTGTTCTCGGCGACCTGGATGACGGAGCTGGGATAGATGCGGGCGTTAAGGCCTTGCGTGGTCAGGTAGTTCGACAGCGACGTTTGCAGGGCGGAATTCACGGCGGACGGGGTTGCGGACGGATTGTAGATGATCGCCAGGCTGATTTGCAGCAGGATAGTCAGCGCCTGGTGTGCCTGGACGTCGGTGCCCGCCAGTCGCCAGTTCTCCAGGTCCTGCTGCACCGAGTATGGCACCTGATTGTAGGTGTAATTGGATCCGATACTGAACGCGGTACCGCCCACCGGCTGCATAGAAGCGACCCATTCCAGCCCGAACAGTGAATAGGGACTCCAGCCGAATGCCCCGGTCTGATGCACGATCTGGTAGGCATAGGAGACGCCGCCCGAGGAGGTGCCCAGCGGATGGGCAGCGGTCGCCAGGCCATAGGTGGTGGCGCCGATGGTGATAGTGGCGTCCATGGACACGATCGGCCCATAGGCCAGCGGGATGAATACATTCGCCGCAGTGGGCGTGGTGCCGTCCGCCCGGACAAAGTTGCCGGTGTAGTAAGGATTGGTGGTGACGGAAGAGAACGTGGTGCTCGCATTGAATATCAGCGACTGGGCCGCTGCTATCGCCCGGACGCCCGCGCACCAGACATCGGTCCGGTTGAAGATGCCCTGGCCCGCGTTGTTCCGGCTGGCGACATCCATGTACAGGAACGACAGGTCCACCACTTCGCCATTGGGGAAATAGCTGGAGTCGATCACCACAATCTTCGGCGGGTTGGACGTGTACTGCCAGGTGTACTGCAATCCGGCCACGGCGATATCGGCATTGTCGATATCGCGGCCCACCACCTGTCCCGAGGGGTAGGTGGACTGGGCGTCGCTAACCGTGGAGGCGGCCTGGCCGCTGGCGATCTGCACCTGCTCGCGGCGCCTGGTGGCCGCACCCACCACGTTGGCGGCCGTGCACGACGGGTCATTAAGCGCCACGCCGAGGAACATTGCGGCCGTGCCCGCCATGTTGCGGAAAACCGTGGCCTTCCACCGGGTCCGCAACTGGGTGTCGGTCTCCTGGTTGGCGCCCCCGGTGAGCGCGTTGGTGTTGGTGACCGAGTTGACCTCGGCGACGGGGGTAAGCAGCTGGGTGAGCGTCCCTGCGGCGACGTTGCCAGCCGGCCCGGTGGTGATGGCCTGGACCGGCACCGTGGCAGACAGGGCGCCGACGCTGAGGATGGCGGTGGCCAGGGTCTGCACCACCACCGAACCGTCCACGGTGCCGACCTGGGTACCGACCGGGATCGAGATGACGTCGGTGCTGGTGCCCCGGGTGAAGGTGACCGTGCCGGTGGCCCGGGTCGCCGGGTACCGGGAGATGCCGAACAGCTGCACGAAGGCATCCAGGTTGGCGCCGGTCATCGAGTCGATGTCGTACTGGTAGGCCAGCATCTGGCTATCGACGTAGGAGTCCGAGATGACGCTGGCCGTGGCGTCGATGATCTTCCGGACCACGGTTCCCGGCGTGGTGTCCAGGTCCGGCTCAGACGTCTGCAGCATGGTGACGATCTGGCTGGAAATCTCGGCCTGGCTCGGCATGGCTCCCTCAGCTCGGGGTCAGGGTCCGGGTCACGGTCAGCGCCGTCCCGGCGCCTGTGGTCAGGGCGATGCTTACCTGGATGACCTCCGGATCCGGGCCGACAGCGGCATCGACGCTGTCCACCCTGGCGATCACGTCGGCCGCGTTCATCTGGCTGCGGGCCCCGCCCGCCGACCAGGAGATGATCTGCTGATGCTGCATGGCGATCAGCATGTCCATGACCCGGGCCACCTCGGAGCTGATCAGGGCCGGGGTGCCATCGTCGATCGGCGTCCCGATGTAACTCTCCAGCGTCGATCCCCATTGCGGCTGGAAAGGATCGTCGCCATAAGGCTCGCCCAGGGCCAGGGCAATGCGCTGCCGGATGTAACCGCTCCCGTCGATTACCTGGAAGCCGCCTGACCCCGCGATCAAATCCCCGCCTGCGAGCTGCAAGTCCTTGATGGCCGACCGCCTCCTTCCTCTAGCTTCCCAGGGTCAGTTCACCGACACCAATCTCAATGCTGAGCCCTGACGGAGCAATGTGGCACTGCCCGAGCCATTTTGTCCCCAGTTGAACGTCAGCTGGCCCATGGGATTCGCCATGTCTAGGAATCCCCGGAACAGGATCGGAGTGTCCCGGCTGCTTGCGATACCAGCCGTGTTGGTCGTTGTCCAGGCCGAGTCAAATGCCTGAAAGGTCTGGCCTATGCTGTATTCCCATATCCCGTACCTGCCTGTCGCGCCTGCGGGAATACTGAAGTTGAACTGGATGCCCGGAGACGCGCTCGTCTGGAACAGGATGACTTCGACGAAGTAGTTCATATTGGGCAGGCAGGTAACTGTCAAGTTCGGGTCAGGAGCCAGCGTGCCCCGGTTCGGGGAATCAGCAGCCCAGTATCCTGAGGATGGCGCCAGCGTCCAAGGGCCACCAGCGGCCGGGGCCGAGTAATACTTCATGGAAGGGCCCTGCTGGGCCAGCGCCAGGTACATTCCCCCGGACTGCCAGTAAGTGACGTGGCCGGTCAGAAAGGCGTTGCCTGCCAGGTCGGTGCCCGGATCGGAGGCATTGGACTGCACCAGGGCGCCGCCCGAGTAGCCCAGCGGCTGAAAACTGGCTTCGCCGCTGCCGATGAACTGCAGGAAGTTCCACCCGTCCTGCTGGGCGACATCTCTGCTGATAATCCAGTTTTCTCCCGCCTGGGGCAAGAACCCCTTGGCCCGCTGTGAGTACATCGGCACCCGGGCCTCGTATCCGCTGCGGTCGGCGCAAATGGCCATGGTGCCATCGGGGGAGATGCTGATGATCTGGATCAGCCTGGTGGATATCCCGATGGAAAGAGTGTTCGGGGACAAAGGCGCTTTCGGGGCGGCCATCAGCGGTTCCCTGCCCTGCTGCCGCCCGGCCGCCTCGCGGCTCCTCTCCCCCTGCCGGGCAGGCTCGGCTGGCCAAGCAGGCCGCCAGCCAATGGCATGCCGATCAGGTTGCCCGAGGAATCCCCGTCATTGCCGGGCAGCCGGGCCGGTGCGGCGATGTTGATGGTCGTGTTGAAGAACCCGCCTGGGCCCATCTGGAAAGAATGCGTCACCGTGGTCACGTAGGCCTGGAAACCGAACTCCGGGATCCGGACGATCATTCCCGGCCACAGCTCGGGCATGAAGGTGACGGGAATGTCGGCGTCATACTGATAGGCCCACGACTGCATGAATATGTACAGCGCGCTGAAGAACTCACCTTGCGGGCCCACCACTCCGGGCAGTTGATCAAACGCGGGCCGGGCGCCGAACCGCTTGTACACCCAGCTGATGAACTTCTGCGCTTCCGCTTTGCTGGGCTCCAGGCCGAACAGGGCATACATGATCGCCGGAATGTCAATGGTGGCGATACCGGTAGTGGTGACCTCAAGCAGCGGGCCGACATTCTGCACAGTGCCAGTGGCCAGGGCGAGCTGGTTCTGGGCCCAGGGTGCCACGGTGTACTGGTGGGTGACGAACCCTTGCGTGTCATCCCACATCACCGTGAAATCGCGCAGCTCCACCGGCTCGATCTGCATGACGGCCGCCGTGCCCCACAGGCCGTAATAGTCGGGGAACCAGGCGATGAAATCCCCGTTGGGAGCTGAGCTGTAACTGCGCATCGCGGATTTGACGAGGTTCTCTATGTAGGGCAGCAGCGGCTGGTCGTTCAGCAGGGCCCGGACTCCGGTCAGCGATTCCGACAGGGCCGAGTCCAGCGAGGGCGCCGGGGCCCAGGGGGAGGGGCCGAACAGCTTGTCGAACGGGTCATGCGGGTCATACCAGGGCATCTGGCTGGCTGTGGACAGCTGCACGCCGCCGCCAGAGCCGGTCCCGCCGCCGCCCGCTCCGGAGTAGTCGATCCCCGGGGCCAGGCCGGCGTTGCTCCAGTACGAGGAGCTGCCTTCCACGACCCCGGCGTAAGTACCGCTGTGATGGGCGCCCACCGTCTGGTGCCCGTTGCCCACGCTCAGCTCCACGTGCTCGGCCTGGCCCACCGGGCCATAGAACATGAAGGCGCCCTGGGTTTTCAGACCCTCATCGGCGCTGATGGTCTGGCCGTGACTATGGCACCAGGCGCTCTGGTCGGCGGCGATTCTCGGGCAATTGTTGTTGCCGGTGGTGTTGAAATACACCCATTCAGTGAACGAGCTGCAGTCCAGGTAAGTGATCTGGCTGGCCGGGGTGTTGGGGGTGGAGTCGCCGCCGAGCTGGTAGGGAATGTGCGGATGCTGCTGCACCAGGTTCATCGCTGTTTGCAGGAGCTGCTGTCCCAGCGCTTTTCCGGTTTTGTTCGAGGACGGTGCCCCTCCGGTCAGGGGATTCTGCGAGCTGATTGGCGCCCCGCCGCCCTTGGCGAGCTTGTTGACAATCTCCTCGCCCATGCTCTGCCACTGGCCGTAAGCGAATGGGTAAGCACTGCGCTGAACCGCCTGGGCCGCCTGGTCGGGGGTCATGTTGTCCCGGTTACTGATGCCCAGGAGCGCCTTGAAGAATGAATTGGCGGCGTGGGTATCGTTCATGCACTGCTGAACGGTTCCCCAGCCGGACGAAGGCTGTTGCTGGAAGACGCCATAGGCCGGGCCATTGTTCGTGCTGGGATCGGCGCCGAAATCTGACTCCTGCCGTGCGACCATCATGGCGATCACGATGTCCCGCAGCGTGGCGCCGTTCTGGACGCCGACGTTGTAGATCAGGCATGCCACATCCGCCTGGGCCTTGCTCAGCTGCTGCCCGCCATAGGTACCTGCTGGCAGTGATCCCGAGGGGACGGTGTTGCCAGTGCTCTGACCACCCACGGTGCCGCCCGCGCCCAGCGTGGCGTAGAACTGCTGGGCCAGCTGGTCGGCCTGGTGTGCCTCGGCCGCGACGTTCTTAGCGATCTTGTAGGCCCAGGTGAACCACTCCTGCGGGATCCCGGCGATATGTACCTTGTCCGGAGGCCAGCCAACCACGTTGTTGAGGATAGTGAGGATCGCGTTGGCCGTCCCGCCGTCATCGGCGCCTTTCGCCGAGGCCATCGCCTGATTGACCATGGCCTGGGACACCGTCAGCCCTGGATCCCAAAACCAATATTGCAGTCGTTTTAGCGAGCAGTGCGCGGTGATCGGCACGGTCCGGGGCCAGGCAGTGACCAGCGGGACGCCAGACAGGTATCCGGTGAACACCCGCAGCCAGGACAGCCGTTTCATCATGACGATGATGCGGTCGTTAGGGGCGAAGATGCCGTCGTATTTGCGCCGGACGTTCATCAGGTTGAAGCCGAAAGAGGACACCCCGTTGGAACGCCGGACCATGGTCCCGTTCACCAGGTCGTCGCTGATATCCAGAATCCCATTGTCCTGGGTGCTGATGTAGACCTTGATGCCCGGGGCGTAGAGAAACACGGAAATGGCGTATCACTTCCCCACACCTAGTATCATGACCACCGCTCCAAGTAACTCATCAGCCCGCCTTACCTGATGCCCTGACTGATGCTCTTGCGCTGCTGTGGGGTCAGCGGGCCCGGCTCGATCAGGCTGGGGTCGCCCGGGTACTGAATCTTTGAGTAGTTCCCCGGCTGTCCTCCTGCCAGCTGGGTGCCGAACGGGTAGAAGTACTGGATCGCCTTGTCCGAGGCGAACGCCGACCAGGAATTAATCACCGAGCTGACATTGGGCCGGTGCTTTTGCCCGGGAGAGGTCGCCGCCTCGAAGACCACCCGGGGCGTGAACATCATTTGGCCAGTGTGCGCGCCCCATTCGTATCCGGTGAGCGGCACCCCGTGCTGGAAGAATTCCCGGGACGGAATGTTCACGGTCATCCAGGGGAACTGCGACTGGTCTATGTCCGGGTTGATCACATAGGAGGCATACCCGGCCAGCCAGCGGGTGAAGTCATGGCGCTCGTCCCAGTCCTTCAGCAGCACGACGACAGAGAACTGCTGCATGGCGGTGCGGTGCGGGTAATAAGCGCGGATGGCTCGGGCCGCATCCTCGGTCGCGACCATCTGCACGCCGTGGGTGAGGACGCCCGTGCGAATCTGGTAGGTGTGCTGACCGCCGCCGCGCTGGTAGCTCAGCGTGGTGTTCAGGCCCTTCCTGGCCATCAGGAGACCTCATCGATCGCCGCGTCATCGCGAATGACCGCCGAGGGATCGGCGGGCGCATACACCGGCACGGCCAGGGCGATGTATTCCGCCTCGGTGATGTCATGCACCAGGCGGTAGGCGGTCATGCTAAAATCCGTACATTCCTATCAAGCCGGGTTCTTCTGCGGGCAGGGGCATCGAGACAGGACAGTCAGCTCCCCACACAGGCCTAGAGGTTGCCACAGTGACATCACCCCCGCTCCCTGACGAAGTAACAGCTAATTCTTCCGGGCTAACGTGCCTCTACTGCTCACGTCCCCGCCATGCAAGAAAAATGTGTGGAACTCATTACCAACGATGGCGTAATCATGGTGATCCTTTCATCATCGGTCATACAGGAGGAGCAAAGACTCTTAGGCGCGAGGGAAAAGCCGTTGAGCCTACTTACAACAGCCAGCACAGGAAGATCGAGCGCGCAAGAGGCAAGCCACAGCATTGCGAGCATTGCGGCTCCAGTGATCCAGGCCTCCGGTATGACTGGGCATTCAACAATACCGGCGACCGGAATGACGTGCAGGCATACCTCAGACTTTGCCACCTTTGCCATAGTAAATTCGACGCTCACCTGATGCCACGAGGAGCCCAGCACTGGAACGCACAACTTAATGAGGCTTTGGTCCTTGAGATAAGGCGCCTTCATGCTGAAGAGAGGATAAGCTACCGGAAACTTGGACAGAGATTCGGAATACCCTTCACAACCATCAGTGACATCATCGCCCGGAGAACTTGGCGTCTCCTACCTGATGCCCTGGCTGATTGACTTGCGCTCATCCTCGGGCGGCAGCGGCATCGAGATGGGGCAGTCTGCGCCCCACACCGGCTTCGACGTGGCCATCGGCTCTCCTTACCTGATGCCCTGGCTGATGCTCTTGCGCTGCTGGGGGGTGAGCGGCACCGGCTTGGAGGGGGCTTTCACCGGAGTGACGTCCGAGGGCGCGGTGTGGCCGTTGTATTGCGAGAAGTGCCAGCCGATCCCATCCGATATCCGGGCCATGTAGGCGGCGATGGCCTCGTCCGCTTTCTTGCCGACAACGCCATTGTCGGCGCCCGCCTGCACCAGCGCGCTGGAATTGTCCTGGACGATGAACAGCGTCAGCCGGTACCGCTGGTTGAAAATGCCCGGGGACAAGACGATGGAGCCGCCGCCGTTGGCGTCGGAGAATTCCTTGACGTACACCTGGAAGCGCCAGTTCTTCGGCGGGTAGGTGAACACCGCCGGCGGATGCATCTCGGGCTGCTTGTTGGCGTCCCGAGCCTGGTAGTCCATGATGTCGGTGACCTTCCTGAGGAAGGCCTCGGCCTGCCGCCAGCTCACCCCGCGCGAGGTGGAGTGGTCCTGGCCGAAGGAGCCCTCCACGGTCATGTCATCGAGGTAGGCGCCGAGCACCTGGATCACCCGGCCGCCGATGGTCTCCACGACATTGGTGTTGACCGTCCAGTTCCAGCCGATGCGCTCGGGGTCGATCCGGAAGGCCACGCTGGGGCCCCCGGCGAACCCCAGGGTCGCGGTGCCCATGGGCGCCTCCTCGAACTTCCGGGGCGTCTCATGATCGTTTTGCCATTACCAAGCTAGCTTGGTAATGTGGAGGGAACAGGAAGGAGACTCCATGAACTGCCAGTCCGGCACCGGCTCGGGATGCCATAACGATGAGCGCCCCGCTACGCTGCTGATCATCTATCCCACCGGGTACCAGGAGCCGGCCTGCGACGCCTGCGCCCGGTACTGGGTGAACCTGCGGCCCACGGAAACACGGCTGGCGCCGCTGTCGGCCTATGTCGATCACTTCGCCCAGGCGAAGGCAGCACTCTCAGCTCCACGCGCGATCCCGCAAAGCCCGGTCATCCAGGCCAGAGTCGAAGCTCCCACAGCTACTCCCGGCCCCCGTGCAGCCATCACCGCAGCCCCGAAGGCCCGGCATATGGGGAGATGGCTTACTGGATCGGCGCTCGCCAGCATCGTGCTCGGCATCGTCATTATCGCTGTGACGATTCAGCACAACAGCCAGGTCAACCCGATGGGTGATCCTCCAGGTGCCCCCATTCTCTGGGGAGTTTTCCTGATCGTGGCGCCAATCGTGATCGCGATCATCTGGTTCGTTTGCCTCCTGTTCAGCCGGGCTTTTGCCGAGCACCGCCGCTGGCTCAACCAGTTCACTCCCGAGCAGCAGGCCGCCATCCGCACGGCCGAGCAGGCTGCCGTGGCCGTGGGCGCCTACGCGCTGCACCGCAAGATGAAGGCGACGAACCGGAGGATGGCTGCCCGCAATTCCGCCTCGGTAATCGGCGACAACTTCCGCCGCTGACCCCAGAGACCAGATCACCCCGGGGGCCAGGCGCCCCCGGGGTGACTTGGTTGCCGTCAGCAGCCGTCATATGGCGCCCAGTTGGACGCACCGCCGCCTGAGGCCATCGTGTTGGCGAAGACCTGGTTCTGCTCGGCGACAGAGGCGTTGCCGAAATCGGCGGGGTTGCCGCCGTTCGCAGCCCAAGTCCCCGCGCTGAACTGGTACAGGCCGTAATGCCCGTTGGGGTTCCAGGCGTTGGGGTTGCCCCCGGACTCACGAGCGATCACGCAGGCCTGGAAGCCCGATCCGCTGCTGTAGCTGGCCTGGGCGACCGGAGCCGCTGCAGGAGCCGCTGAGACCGCTACGGGGGCAGCCTGGGCGACCGGAGCCGACGCCTGCTGGGGTGATGGCGGCGGGGGCGGCTTGGGGATGGCCCGGTAGGCCATCGCCGTCAGGTGCGCAGTCACAGGGCCATTGCCGGGTATCCGCAGGCGGGCTCCCCTGAGGATAAGATTCGGGTTGGGGACACGCTTCCGGTTGGCTGCCCAGATGAGAGGCCATTTCTTTGGGCTGCCCAGTTCGCGCCGTGCGATAACAGAAAGCGTGTCCCCGCCACGTACCACGTATTCCCGGGGCTGGGTCCGCGCTGTCAGGATGATGTGCGGATGCGAGTAGAGATAAGCAGCTGAATGCGCTGCCGGGTGGACAGCCGCAACGGCGGGGGTAGCCGCCATTGCTGCCGCTGCAATGGCAGAGGCCGTAACCGCTGTCGTTGCGGTCGCGGCCTCTGTGACCTTTCGCCTGGTCTGGCATGGCCGTGCGTGTGATGGACGATGTCCCGGATTGCGATGTTTCCCGTGAGCCATAACACTCCAGCCCTCGCAGTGCGCGCCCTCATACAGCACCACGCGCACCACAGGGGGCACGGGGCCGCCAGCGCCTGTCCGGGGGACGGTAACAGAACTGTCAAGATCAGTCACCAGAACAGAGAAAGTAGCTGGTCAGCGGCTGGACTGGGCGACCGCAGGATTGGCGGACGGGAACCCCTGGGCTGCAGCTTGATCATTGACCGAAGGCAGCAGCTTCAACAGCTGCTTAGCCTCCTGGGTGAGGTCCACGGTGACATTGCCGACCTTTGCGCCCATTTGCCCGGATCCGGCGAATGCCTGCGGATGCTGCCGCTGCCAGAGCGACATTGCCTCCCCGGTCCGCGAGCCCGCTTGCTGCTTTTCTTCGGCCGTGACGTCCCTGCTGGGCGCGGTCAGCCCCCCGGTGAACCCCGCCGTGCCGCCGAGCAGTTTCCCGGACTGGTCGAAGAATTGCACATTGCCCTGGGCCAGCTCATTCGGGTAGTACTTCATGGCATCGGAAACCGACATCATCCGGGGACCGGTGCGCGTTTGCACCCGCACCTGGTCATTGCTGGTGAGGCTGGACTGCAGCAGCGATTCCAGCACCGGATCCCGCTGCCCGGTCCGGCGCTCCTGGCTCAGGTAGTTCTGCGCCGCCTGCGGCGCGCGGCCATGCAGCAGCGTGCCCTGCCAGGTCGTGGCGGTCGCCAGCAGCTGGCCCCGGGCGAACACCTGCTTGGTCGGCTCGGCCAGGCCGTAGCGGCCCTGTGGCGCCGTGCTGGTGTCGGTGGCCCGGACCGCCTGCCCCTGATTGGCCAGCCGCCCGGTGCCCGCCGCCTCGTTGATGCCCGCGTACTGTGCGGTGATGAAGTCGCCGACATTATTAGGATTAATAGGGTAGCCGGTCAGCCGGGACAGTATCTGTGACATCGAATACAGGTTGAGCGAGGGGTCCTGCGCCTGCCACTTGTACAGCCACTGGTTGAATATCTGGTCCCGGACCGCGCCGCCCTGAGCGTTCATCTGCTTGGCGCCGGGAGTGGAATTGATTATTTGCTGCAGGTCGTTCAGCGCATTCTGATTGATGCCAGAATTCTCAATCCACTGCCGGTTGGCGCTGCCGAGAGCCTGGGCGTACTGCTGCGGCCGGAACCGCTCCATCCACTGCAGCTGGTTGGGGGAGATGCCGAGCTGGCCGGCCAGCATGTACTGGCGCTGCTGACTGAGCCCGCCCGCCATGTTCAGCCCGGCGAACGGGCGCCCGAGTGCGGCCTGCATGTTGGCGATGCCCCCGGCGACGACCGGGGCCCCCATGCCGGCACCCTGATCGATGGCCGTGCCCAGCAGCTGGGCGAAGCCCTGGCGGGCGGTCTGGGCGTTCGTGCCAGCCTGCCCAGCGGTGTTCGACAGCTCGCTCAGCGCGTCCCGCACCGTGTTCAGGTTGATCGACACATTGCGGGTTACGACGTCCAGCATCCGGGCCGATTCCTGAACGCTCATCCCGGTGTTGGTATAATTCTGGTAGATGAAGCCAAGCGCATTCTGCCGGTTCTGCGGCTGAAAGGCCTGGCCATAAGCCGCCCGGTTCAGGCCCATCTGAGTAACCGCGTTAAAGGCGTAATTGGCAGCTCCCTCGGGCATGCGGCCGAACATGGACAGCCCGTAGATCGCTTCGTGCACCCGCTCCCACTGCGCCTGCAGGTTGGAGCCGCCCTCGATCGTCTGGAACTGCCGCCCCTCCTCGCGCTGGGTCTGGTAGAAGCTAGCCGCTCGCTCGGCGATGTCCATGCCCAGGCCGATCACCGGCAGCCGCCGCAGCGCACCCAGCAGGCCCTGGGCGGTGCCCCCTGACAGCGCGACCCGGGCACCGACCTGCTGCATGACCCCCCAGCCGCCGCCAGCGGCATGCGCACCGCCCGCGCTCACCATGCCAGCCGCTGGCGCTCCCGCCCGTGGCGCTGCGCGGGCCCCCAGGGCTGCCAGGCGGCTCCCTGCGGCCACGACGTTGCCGACGCCTGCACTGGAGTCGGCCGCCCCGCCACCAGCTCCCAGGGTCGCCTGGGCAGCCTGAACCGTCGCTGTGTTCTGATCAGCCTCAGCGGTCGCTGCGGCCACGACGTCCCGGGTGGTGGTCTCGCCTGCAGGGGTGCCACCGCCGCCCCCAGGGGGCCCGCCTTCTTCCTCCTCGGGCGCGGCATACAAAGACCGCCCGGCGATCCGTTCACCCATCCGCTGGGCCAGGAACGTCTGCAGATTCTCCAGGCTGGACAGCGCGCCCATCGGGGTGACCTTGGTCATGCCCCGGGTGGCGTGCTCAGGAGGCATGCCTCCCCACATCGCCACCTGATGGATGGCCTCCTGGCGAGCCTGGGGCAGGGACTGGCCGAACATCATCCCAGCGGCAGCTGCGCCGCCTCCCTCACCGCCCCGGCCGCCGCCGTAGCGCTTCTGCAGGTCCAGCATTTGAGACAGGGTGGTCTCGATCTTGCCGAGCTGCTGGCCCCCGGCGCCGCCCGGCAGATTCTTGAAGGCCTGGACGATCCGGGCGGGCAGCTGGTCTACCGCACGGCTGAGCCGCTGTAGCTCGGAGGGCAGGTCGCTATTCTCCGGATCCACCCGGTTCGAGGGCTGATTAGGGATTTCGACCACGGCTGCCTCCTAAGGCTTCCCAGTCAGGTCCATTCGAGGTCGGGCGCGGAAACCTTGATCGAATGTTCCCCGGGAGGCTCAGGCACAGTGATATGATTATCGGCGGTCAGCGCGTCAATGGCCGCCATGTCCTTGGCAAAGGAATCGGGAGTAGCGTCTTCCCATTCGAACTGACTGACATCGGCGCCCACAGATGGCACGCCCTCGCCAGTGGCCCCGGTCAATTCCGGCCAGGCGGTGGCGACATCGATCTTTCCAGCCGCCACCACAGCCGCCTTAATAAGGTCCAGCTGCTGCTCGGCACGATAGCGCTGAGTATCCAGCCCGTCGAGATAGATCAGTGTCTCCACCGCGAACTGCTGAATGGCCGAGAGGTACCGGCCTTTCAGGAGGCCTCTGCGGTCTGCGATCCGGAACTGCCGTTCGGCCCAGGGGTCGAATCCCCCGGGGTGGATTCTTTTCCCAAGTCACCGAGTAGCTCTCTCACCCGCGCTTCCAGCTGGAGATGCCGGGTGAAAATGGCGTCGATGGTGGGCTCGAACCAGCGGCGGGCGTACCGGAACCGTTCCCGGGCCCACTGGTCGGTCCCGGCCGGGCCGTCGCCTGTCTCGCCGAGGGGAACCGGCATGGGCTGGCCGTCGATCGAGTCAACGCACAGCGCGGCGACCGCCGTGGCGTAAGCCTTGGTGGCGCCGAGGGTATCCATCCACTCCTTGGTAAGCCCGGCGATGATCAGTTCCTCGTCGATGCACAGGGTGTGGATGGCGATCTTGTGCCCGCACCAGGAGAACGACCCCACGAGCTTGCCCAGGTACAGCAGCCCATGGAAGTCGTTCTCCCACTTCGGATCCACACCTTCATCGTCGAGCCCGGCCAGGCCGTCGCCCGAAGGCGTGGTGTCACCCGGGTAAACAGGTTCGGTCATCAGGGCTCAGGCATGTCGCCGAGCTGGGCCGCCTCGGTCGGGCTGTGCACGTCCACCTCGATGTTGTCTCCGTCGAAGGTCAAGGTGACCTTCTGCCCGTTGCAGTTCACCCGGCACTTGGTGCCGACCGGGACCACGCGGGCATGCAAGGCGACGTTGTATTCACCGAGGCCGACCGAGCTGGAGGCGCTCAGCTGCGGGCCACTGGGTGTCGTCATGGCTGGGACCTCCATGCCTGGATCGATGAGCGCTCAGCATCCTGCTCGTGGATGTCAGGCGGGGATTGCTCAGCGGGCGCGGGCGCAGGCACGTTCACCTGCACCGTCGCTGAGCCCGTCGCCTGCTCGCCAGAGGCATCGGTGAGCTGGGCGGTGATGACGAGGTCCACGGCGGATCAGCCAGCAGGCGGCGTGCCAACCGTGCCGGTGAAGACGGCGGTGCCGACCTGGTCGTTGGACGACTCGGTGTAGGTGCCCCCGAAGCTGTCCGTGACCGTTCCGTCCATGGCGCCGGTCTGGCTGGTGTTCACCTGGGCCGTGGTCGTCGCGCTCGCGGCGTTGCCGGCCTGGTCGGTGAAGTTGGCGGTGACCGTCAGGGTCGTCGATGTCACCGTGGAGTCGGCATAGGTCACCGTGACAGTGATCGCGTCGCCGACGTTGTAGGTCGGCTGGTCGGTGGCTACCGACAGCGTGGGCGTGCCAGCTGGTGAGGTCACAATTCCTCCCGGGAAGACGAAAAGCGTTCATCCCTTCGGGGGTGAAATAGACCAGGAAGCACCCTGTTAAATTAGAATTAGGCACGGCTTAACGGAGGCGTGGCCAATTAGCCAGCCTCCGTCAGCCGTGCTTCAGTTCAGGTCAGGCGCCGGCGGGCTGCCTCATCTTGCCGTTGCTGTTCTCGTACTCGGTGACGATGGTCGCCGGGATCCGGCCGCGCTCGCTGATCTTGTGGCCGTGCTCCTTGGCCCACGCGCGGATGTCCGAGGACTGCTGCCGGGTACTCGCGTTCCTGAGCGAGGCGCCGCCGCTGCGGCCCCGGCCGCTGCGCGGCTCCCTGCCGACCGTGCGCGCCTTCTCGACGAACCGGGAGAGCGCCGCGAACAGCTCAGCGCCATGCTCCTCGGTCAGGTCGATTTCGTAGTTGACACCGTCGAGCCCGAACCGATACGTCGCGAAGGCCTCAGTCTCCTGTTCCGGCGCATCAAGGTCATCGAGCAGCTTGATTTCAGTTCTCTGTGCCATACATTGCTCCCTGACAGTAGTACTGGGTTGTCTGCGGAACCGACTATAGCACCGGCCACCGGCAAAACCAGACCGTTGTTGCCAATCACGGAGCGGCTGCGGGAACTGTCCCAGACATTATGGTGGCCCCCGGTCGCGAGGCTCCCGGGGGCCGGGCCGTTGCAGACAGCCAGTACTACATGTCAGGTAGCACTCCGCATCTTACCAGCAGGGGGTGTCACCTGGCAGGGAACAGGCTGGTCAGGAGCTAGTTCTTGTTGTTGTTGAGCGGGAGCCAATGTGTGTAGGCACAGACAATTCCCTTGGTCACGGCCAGGGCCCCGGTGGTGATGGTATCCCCGTCGTTGATGTCCACGACGACCACGTTCTGATATTTCTTGCCACGCCAGCGGCCCGGCTGATTCTGCGTCCCCGGAGGCTTGATGATCAGCGTCGCCGTCACGTACTGGGGGTTGTCGGCGAGCTTGTTGAACACATCGACGATGTTCCAGGTGCCCGCCAATCCGGCCAGCTGCCACCACACCGGCTGGCTCCACAGCTCACGAATGGTGAGCATCAGCGTCCCGCCTGCCAGCACACGGCTGGTGGCAATCTCGATCGGGTGCTCGGCGCCGATCGGCTGGATGAACTGATAGGGCTGGCCGATGTCGGAGAAAGCCCGCTGGCCCGAGTCCTCCCAGCCCTCGCAGTACGCGATTGGCTTGTTGTTGAAGCTCAGGACCGTATAGCCCGAGCCAACAACGCGGACTGTCGTCTGCGGCATCTATTCCTCCTCAGGCCGCTGCAGCATTCTGCGCAGACTGCGTGGCCACCAGCCCGCTGGTCAAGTCGATCGAGAACGTGACCTGGACGTAGTTCAGCGGGATCGCCGGGACGTAGGTGAACGCGCAGTCGATGATCGTCGGATCCCCGGAGGGGAACGTCTCCTGGCTGATCGTCAGGTTCGACCAGGAGTTGATGATGTTGGTGTTGACGCACTGCTCCAGGATCGAGGTGAGCGCGCCTTCCACGATGGCGGGCATCTCCGGAGTGATCGGCTCACCAATCAGCCCAGAGTTCTCCATGCCGGCCGCGACCTGCATCAGCAGCGTGTCCGCCTGGCGCACCAGGGACACCTCTCGGTTGTTCAGCGCGCTCATGTCGGTGGTTAGGCCGTGGCGGCAGGTCAGGGCACCGTTACGGTCGGCGTAGACGATGCAGGTGCCCGCTGCGGCCATGGCGTTGAGCGTGGAGGTGGTCATCGCCGCGATTTCGGCCTGGGTCAGCCCGGTGAACCCGTCCAGTGACTGCCGGGTGAGCCCGGTGTTGACCGGCAGCGATGTCAGGGTGGCACCCAGGGCCACGGCCAGGTAGCACCCGGACGCATTGAACACCTGGCCGGTCAGCCCGTTGAACACCTGGACGATTTCCGGGTAGGCCAGGACGATGCGCTTGGTCTTCAGCGAAGAGGCCAGGGTGACAATGGGCTCGGCTGATTCGGAATAGTTCCTGGGGAGCCCGAAGATGCCGATCCGGGGATAGCCATTGCTGGCGGCCAGGAGGCAGGCGGCCTTGAGGTCACCGGCCAAGGTCGCCGCATAAGCCGATACCGTGCCGGACGTCGGGGTCAAGTCATCGGTGAATACAGGGACGATGATCGTCGCCTGATAGTACGTGGACAGCTGGGCATAGGCCGCTTGCAGCTGCTGCTGCAGGTTGCCCACGGACGGGTTCAGCGCCAGCGCGATGATCGTGTTCGCGGTGTTGGTAAAGGCTATCTGCGCGGCGAATGACAATGGGTTGGCCACCTGGGAGGCACCCGGAGTGGTCGGCGACACCGACACCAGCGGCGGCCCGTAGGCATTGAGGACGCTCTGGAAGTCGGTGAACACCTGCGGCCGGTAATACGTGATGTCCGCGTAGTTGTAGACAATGGTGATCTGCGAGCCGTCTGAGATATTCGGGCTGGTGGCCACCCGCGCAATCGCGGTGATGGACAGGGCCGGGTTGCCCGAGGCGTCCGGGGTGACGGTAAACGAGTAGTCCACGCCCTGGGTGAGCACTACCCCGGTCACAGTGGTCACGACCGGTGCCGCGATCGGTGGCGGCCCCACTTGCGCCGTGGTGAACACGCCCTGGAAGCTCAGCTGCGCGCCGGTCGCGGAGTACAGCAGGAAGCTCTCGTTCGCGGTGCGGTACCCGAGGGCAGGCCCGACGATGGCCATGACCTGGGCGGCGACGCCCGGCGCAGTGATGATCGGAGTGGTGACATCGGCGACATAGACGTCAGGCGGCGTGTAGGTCGTGAAAGTGGGGATAGTCACGCGGCGCCCTCCTGATCGACGGTCAGACCTTCTGAGCTATGGCCGGGGCACGATAATGACGTCGGAGATTTCTTCCCCGCTCAGTTCCTCCACAGCGGTGATCTTGATTTCGCTCAGGTTCACCAGCGACTGGGTCACCGGGGATGTCACGAATTCACCGATGGCCTGAATAGCGATGCCCCGCTCCCAGAATGGCTCGTCAGTTCCCCAGGGCGTGCCGACCATTGCCCCGGCGCCCCGGGCGTCGATGGTGTCGAAGGACCACTGGCACGCCACCAGGCTGTTCTGGTCAATCGCCTGCCGGAACGGGGACAGCGCCTCGGACTGAGCGGCGAAAGCGGTGACAGCGATCAGGCTGTCATAGAGCAGATCGCATTCGTTGGACGACAACGCCATGGCCGTCAGGGTGACATAGCCCTGATAGCGCCAGCGAGTCATGATGTGCCCGGCCGCGTCCGTCTCGGTGTAGTCGATCCCAGCGGTGCGCAGGTACGCGGGCTCGTAATCCACCCATACGCCTGGCACTTGCTGTGGTTGATTCGGCCATTCCACCGAGACGAACGCGGGCTGCTGGCCCTCGGGATAGACGACCTGGAACGAGTTGGTCACTGCCTGGACGGCCAGGGCCTTGATGGTGCGGATGTAGCCCGGGGGAGGAGGCGGGGGAATGGTCATCAGAACCGGGCCCTCCAGTTGCGGTCGGCCGCATAGATGCGTACCGGCAGAATGCCTGCCTGCTGTGCCGCCTGGGTCATAGCGTGGTTGAGGAACTTACGCGGTGCCAGGCCCGGGTGAAACCACCGGATCCCGATGTTGCCCTGGGCGATCCGGCCCCCCACGGCGCCCGGGGTAGTCCATGGCTGGCCGGTCTGGCGGACCCCGATCCGGCCGGGAGCACCGGGGTAGCTCATAGGAGCGTCTTTCTCCTCATAGGTGCCATCGGCGAGCTTCTTGCGCACGGTGTGGCGCTGGCCGAACCGGGCAGCCCTTCTGAAGATCAGTACCTGGATTTTCCCGGACATGGTGGTCCGGGTCTGCGCCCGGGGGTTCTTCTGGCGCTCGGTCCCGGCCGGGTCATCCACCCACATGGGAATGGTCTTGCCCGCCAGCTGGCGCATCAGGAACGGCCGCACGCCGTTCTCCTGGTACCAGGTGATGGGATCACTCCAGCCAATGCCAAAATAGCCGTAGCCATACACCGGGAACATCCGCGACGAGGAGCGGCCAGTGAGCTTGGGCGCGAGCTGGCGGGCGATCCGCACCGCATTGTTGGCGATGTTGCGGGCCCGGTTCCCCGGCAGCCCATCCACCAGCATGATCAGCCGGTCCGGGTTCTGGGTCAGGTGGACCTCGGCGGTCTCGGCGGTGATGATGGGCATCAGTCACCTGGCCTTCGCCATTCATGGCCAGATGGGCTCCGGTATACCGGATTATTCCGGAACCGGTCCACCCGTTCGATAACATGCACCGGATCCATGGTCTGAAAGGCTTCCGGATCGTTCGGGTCTTCCTCCAGCCTGCCCTGCGGTTCCACCGCATAGATATGGCGCGTCGGATGTCCTTGCTGCCACAGGAGGTAGTCGTAATGCTGAGTCCTGTCCTCGTGCGGGGTCACATAAACGTGCTTGCCCGAAGACTCATCGAAATTAGCCCATCCTTTGCCCTGTGGTTTCAGTTCCGTTCCAGGGCGCATGAACTTGGGGCTGACATGGTAGTAGTACTGTGGGTCCTCCTCTGCAGCCAGCTGCTGCAGCTGGAACGCTGCCGCGTTAGCCCAAAGAGTGCTCATTGCATGGTCGCCGGGGGCTGATAGGCGCCGTAAGAGGCGGGCGGAACGGTCTCCTCCGGAATGAGAGGCCCGTTCACGGTCTCATAATCGGAATAGCTCACCGGAATGCGCGTGTAAGTGCCGAGCATCGACAGGTCCGCAGGGATCAGGAATGCCGGGGAGGTCTTTTCCTCCAGGGCCGGGCGCATCTGATTGTAATTGATCCCCTGAGCGCCCTGCCACGGGGAAGCGAATCCAGTGCGCAGGGTCAGCCGGGCCGGCACCCGCAGGTAATACCGCTCCCCGGTTGCCCGCAGCAGGTAGTCGCCGGTTCTCACCCGGAAATCCGGAGTCGATTCCACAATGGACGCCTCACCGGTATGCGCGACGCCCCGGCGCTGTGCTCGCTGATCGTGGTCCACGTCCGGCCAGATGGATGGCCGGATCAGCAGCGCCCGCAGGCCCAGCGGTTCCTGGAACGTAGGCAATGCGGTGACATCGGTGATGAACGTCGTGTTGAAACACACGGGGCAATTTGCCTGGTTACCTTGCCCGTAAGCGGCGGCGATGGTGTCTTCGACATCGTTGCTGCCGGTTGTATAGCACCGGGGGCAGCGCACCGCCAGGCCCGCCTGGAAGTCCTCGATATGCCAGGTGAGCGCGAAGGCGCACAGCTCGCCATACTGCCACAGCGCCTGGACGTGCAGCATCCGCTCCCGCTCGATCGCCCAGGCCTGGACGTCGCGCTGCCAGGTGGGCTGTGCGGGGCGGGGCGGGCTAGCGGCCATCGGGATCCTCCGGGTCCTCACCGAGCAGCCTAGCCAGTTTGGTGTCCTGGTCGGCCAGGTGCCGCTCGACACCCTCTAGTACTTCTCGCAGGCGCCCGGTGACCTGAGCATTCAGCGCGTCCCGCCGCTCTGCCTGCTCGTCCAGGATGCGCTGGCCCACCATGATCACGCTCAGCAGAACCACTCCCACCTCATCGGACAGGTAGCCGATGAAGGTCAGCAGGCCGCCTGTGATCCAGTGCGGAAAGGTGTTCTCAGGCACCCAGCCGGATTGCTCCAGCACGCCGGGCAATGCCAGCAGCCCGATGACCGTGAAAATGTACGCGGCCCACATCGTGCCAATGCCACGGGTGACCGTAGCGGCCAGCCGGTCATTGAAATCAGTCAGCCAGGAGCGTGAGCTTGTTTCCATGTATGCCCATGGGCGGTAGCTTCCCGCAGTTCGGCATGCAGCCGGTTGATATCGGCTTCCGCGCAGCCCAGCTCGCCGTAAAGCGTCTCAGCAACCTCGGCCAGGCCCGCCGCATCTTCCCGCTCGGTTAGCTCCATGATGTGAATCCAAGTCTCCGGACTCGCCCCCACGTACCTCATTGTCCATTCCCGTTCCCGTTTCCGTTCACCCGTTCCAGGTGTTCCTCGTACCTCTTGACCACATGGGTATGCGTTATCCTTGTTGTTCTCGCCTCTCGCTGCCTCCTTACTACATGCAAGTGGTAAAGCCTTTCCGCTTTCTCTCTCCTCTGCTTCTCCTCAACGTCAGGCCGGTGAGCAATGCAGACGACCAGCCCTGTTCCCTCAACCGTGATCTTCGCTATTCTCCAGCACTTGTGCACACAGCAGTTGTGCCTCCGGTACAGCTGAATCAGCCCGCCCAGAAGTGCTATCTGAACTATATCTGACTCAAATCCTGACCAGAAGTTGTACCAGTTCCAGTGCCCGTACTTCCCGCCATTATCTGTCCCGGTCACATGGACAAACCAGTACCAGGGCGAGGTCCAGAGAACCCAGTGCATGGCCTCAAAGCGGGAACCAGCACACCGCCCGGCCCGCCAGGTCCTTATGGGTACCGTACTGGACGGCAGCAGAGGCGGCTACCGCCGCCGCCACCGTGGGCGCGGATCCGCTCGGCGACTTCACCCCGACGTTAAGCAGCTGGGACTTGCTCAAGAAGAACGAGGCCAGCGTGCCGGTCACGGTGAACGGGTTGGCCAGTGTGGTGCCCGAGGACTTGTCCGCAAAGAGGGTGTCCGGGAGCAGGACGCTGGTGCTGCCCGCAATGTAGACAGTGACCTGAGAGCCCGCAGCCACTGGGAAGCTGTAGCCAAATCTTGCCATCAGTACCACCTCGCGCCGGGTCGCCTCGCAGCTTCCGGGCTCATCTCCGCTTGCCCCGAAGGATGTCGTTCATCGTCTTAGGCGCCACACCATATTCTCTTGCCAGCGCCGAAATCTCACCGTATCTGCCAGTGAACCGGGCTCGTGCCTCCAGTACCTGAACATCAGTCATGATCGCCTTATGATGGCTCTCTCCCCGCCCAGGGCCAGTCGCCCGGCCTTTAGCCACCATGTCATCCATATTCGCTTGATTCGGGCCGATGAACCAGTGACGTGGATTTTGGCAGGGAGGATTGTCACAGCTATGACATACGAGAACCTTGGATGATGGCAAAGACTTGCGATTCGCCAGGCGCCAGCCGAACCGGCTGGCTCGCTCTGTGACATTTCTGCCATCTCGGCGGTAACTGAAAAGCCCGTAGCCGTCCTTGTCTGTTCCCCCGGTCCAGGGATGGCAGGCATCAGAGCCGCCCGAGCGGTCGATCTTGGCCTCATACTGCTCCTCGGGGCTGAGGCCGATGTTGTAGGGCTCGGGGTGCCAGTGATCGAGCTTCTGGCAAGACGACAGCCCGCAGCTGTTCCTCAGCCGGTGCTGGGGCGGCAGCTGGCCCCGGTGATACTCCCAGGACCACCGGGCGGCATTGCCAGTGTGGTGGCCGGTTTCGTCGGTCCAGGAGAACTGGGCATTGCCGTACCTGTCGATCTTCCCGAGCCAGCCACGGCAGCCCGGCCTGCCCGTCACTCCGCTGGTCAGCTTCGCATGGTACCGCTCGATCGCAGACTTCGAGGTAGACACAAATGAGGAGGCTATGGAGCTTGCGCCAACCCTGTCAAGCCGCTAGAGTTAACCCCAGCGCGCACATAACTGCAGGTCAATACCACCGGGCCCACATGCGAGGCCGGGCGGCAACAGAGCCTGCAATCCTCGTGGGAGCATAACGACCGTACGTGCCCCCCGAAACCAGCACCTTGGGCGCCCCGCCGAACATGCGCCTTATCTTGAAGGTGTCGAGCATGCTTTTCAGCTCAGCCTGCTCCTCCTCCAGCACCTCATGCCAGCGCTGGGTGTAATCCCGGCGATCCAGCCGGGTGATGGCGCCCGAGCTGATCAGCGCCGGCTGCTCGACATAACTGCGGATCAGGTGCTTGACCATCTCCACATAGGTGTACTGGCCGAGCAGGCCGCCCCACTGGCCGATCGGGTACTGCGGGCCGCCGTTGCCGTCGATCGTGTAGTTCGACCACGGCTGGCCCACCGTGTTGATCTTAGACAGGGCGACGCCCATCAGCTGGGCCGCCCGGCCCCGGCTCCAGTGCGCCTGGTAGTACGTCTCCAGGTTCGGGCCGCCGCCCGAGGAGTCGATCAGGTCGGCGAACCGGAACCACACCATCTGCTCCAGGAAGTCCTTCATGTTCCACGGCAGATTGTCATAGTGCGGGTTGACCGGGCCGATGACGATGTAGGACACATATTGCTGCGAAGCACCCTGCACCGAATAGGACCAGGCGATCTGCGCGTCAGCGGGAGTCTGGGTATCCGCCGTGGAAGTGGTGAACCCGTAGATGCCCGTGCCCTGATAGGTGTTGCCGTAAGTACTGACCACGGCAAGGCTGCCATCTGGATTTTGCAATGACAGCTGGGCATTGACGACTTGGCCGTCCGCGTCGGCCGGAACACCGCCGACATAGAGATTGAACTCCAGCGGGGTCTGGCTATATTGCGAAACGTATTGCCGTTCCCGCCAGTCGATGAGTTCCGGCGATACCGTCATCACAAGACATTCGAGGCGTTGTACACGGAAATCATCGCCAGCACCTTGGCACCGATCAGCGTAGCGGAAGTGGAGTAAGTGCCCATGTCCACGACGATGCCCGCCGTATGCGAGCCAGCGGCCACCGAAGGAATCACAGCGAGGCTCATGGCGGTGTCGCCCGCCAGGGCACCACTGTCGCTGGCGTTCCCGCTGAACCGGACCTGCTCGCGATACCCGAACCCGGTGACCTTGGCCCCGTCAAAAGCGAGGGACTGCCACAGGTCCTGGTTCTGCTGATTGCTGCAGTTGTAGGTCGCCGTGAGGAACAAGGAAAGCGCACAAGGGCGTGGCGTGGTAAAGCTCAGAACGGTGAACACCGGGCTGGTATTACGCGCCATCGACGCATTCAGGAAGACGCCCGCCGCGAATACCGGCGCCGAGTTCCGCAGGTCCTGCCAGGCTGCGCCGTCCCAGAATGACGTCTGCTTGAGGTCGGTCATGAAGATGAGGCGCCCAGCCTGGGCAGCACCCCAGGCGGGACGGGTCAGCGAGGTACAGATGAAGTGGCCCGGGGCACCATCCAGGATCGACCAGTTGTTGACGAAGTCAGACAGCAAGAAAGGGTCCGAGCCGACGTTCAGCTTCAGGTTCAGGTACGTGGAGTACGTCGGCATTCAGGGGCCCTTTCCCGTGCTCGGTTCTTCCAGGCCAGGTCAGCCGCCCAGTCCCGTCCCCGCCTTGACCGTGCCGTCCGGCTTGTAGATCGGGTTCACCGCGTTCGCCGGATCCAGCGCCAGCTCGGTCTGCGTTTGCCCCTCGTGGCCAGGCTGCGGAGCGTTGTAGTTCAGCGGGACCGCATAGTTGCTCCAGGCGGAAAAGGCGCTCAGGCCGCGCCGGTTGCCCGCTGCCACGCGGAACCGGTAGCCCTGCGAGTACGGCGTGGTCCCATCCGGCTTGTAAATAACCGGGATGTTCTCGTACATGCCCTGGGTGTAGGTGGCGGAAATCGTGGCCAGGTTGGACCAGAAATACCCGATCGTGATGGTGTCCCCGGCCCGCGCAATGCCCCCGCCAGCTACCAGCGCGACCTGGTAGGTGAGCGTAGGCCCGGCACCGATCTGGGTGACGGTGTAGTCATAGCCATACCGCAGCACCAGGCCCTGGGTGGAATCCCTGACGATGAGCTGCCCGGCCGGGGTGAGCACGCCCGTCTTGGACAATGTCGCGGGAAAAGCGGCAAAGGCGAAGGAATCGCTTTGGTAAGCCGGGGATCCCGTCTCGCCGCCGCCCGATGGCGACGGCTGCCCGTAGAACTTCGGCTGGCCGGTGTAGGGCACGAACATTGTGCCCATGTCCGAGCACTCGATCTGGTAGAAGTCCAGCTCGGTCTGCCCGGCCGGCGGGGTCCAGGTGAGCGCGATCCCCCGGTTCGCAGCGGTCGCGGTGCCGATGGTCGGCGCGGCGGGCGGGGCGGCCGGGACGTTGGATTCCCAGTAGGTCGGGCTGCCGTAGTTGTAGGTCAGCGTCCAGGTGCCGCCCACGGTCAGCACCGTGCCGCCGATCCGGGTGACGGACAGGGTGGTCTTCGCCCCGGCCCCGGACACGGCCACGCTGTAGTCGGTGCCCTGCACGGCGGGAACGCCGGCCTGGGCGACCACCAGGCTGGAGGGCACCACGCCGCTCTGGCTGGCGTAGTAGGCGGTGGCGGTCTGCCCGTTGGTGATCGTGTCGGTCTGGGTGCTGATGCCCGAAGGCGCCGAGGGAGCGCCCGCGTAGGAGGTGTCGATCACCGCAGCGGCATAGGCGGTACCGGTGACCGGCTGGGCCGACAGCATGTTGCCCAGCAGGTCGGTCAGCGAGGTGTCCCGGTTGGCGCCCGCCACGGTGGTCCCAGGAGCCCGGTAGGAGGGCGTGGCGTCCGTCCTGACGGCCCCGCCGCCGATGGTGGTGTCGATGACCCCGGCCGACCCCACGAGGTTCTGGGAGGGCGTGTAGGCGCTCGGCAGGTTGGGCCCGTAGACACCCTCGGTGTCGGGCTGGCCGGGCGTCCAGCCGTAGGTGCTGGGCGTCGCCCGGGGAGAGGTGTACTCACTGCCGGGGGAACCGGTCTCCGAGCCGGCCCGGCTGGCCAGTCCGGCTGGGTCGCTCGTCGAGCCGCCTGGCAGGGCAGCGCCGGGCCCCGCCACCGACTGGCCGGTGGTATCGGCGACGCTGCCCCGGCCCTGCGTCCCGGTGGGCGCCGACCCGGCGAAACCCATCCGGTCCTGAGTCTCGGGGATGGTCCCGTAGTAGTAGCTGACCGTGGCGCTGTCGGCGTTGGCGCTCTGGGTGGAGCCAGCCAGCCGGGTCACCGCGTAGCTCAGCGTGGCCCCGGAGCCCGAGGGAGTCAGCGTGTAGTCGGTGCCCAGCACCAGCGGATGGCTGGTGGTGGTGTCATAGACGGTGATCACGTCAGCTGTGGGCGAGGCGCCCTGCGTCTCGAACGCCGGGTAGGAGACGATGCCTTTCTTGGACAATGCCGCAGGAGTAGCCGAGTTCAGCGTGATCGTATCGACCTGCCGCGTCACCCCGCTGAAAGCAGGAGAAGTCCCCTGGTTCGAAATGCTCATTCCTGCGCTCCCTTATCCTCTTTCGGGGTCTTCTTCAACAATCGTGTGCCCGAGTCCGGGCTCTGCCATCCACTGCCGTGCCACTGCAGCATCCTTGGGGACCACGCCCCGCACCGGGTCGATGTCATAACCCAGCTCCCGCAAATGTTCATGGGATTCGGCCGCCGCTGTCTTGATGCGCTGCTCGTCAGCTGCCGGATCGCCCCGGTTGACAGTCAGTCCTGGCGAAGTCTGCACCAGGTTCGGCGGAATCGCAGAGTCGCGTGTGTCCATCGCCCGCAGCGCGAAAACAAGGTCCTGCCCCCGGGCAACCTCGAAGACGGGCGCCACACCCTCGATCGTGGTGTGTGGGGCGTCGCCCCCGGCCGTGTCTGATGTGTCATAGTTCCCGATCACCGAAGCGGAATCGGGCCCGTTCCTCATGGCGTCACCGGCTCCTCGTCGAGCTTCCAGGGGCCATCCCCGCGCCGGTAGCACTTACCGGCCAGGCCCGCATGCCGCGAGCACAGCGGCGGGTTGGCGGTAGCCTCACGGGCCCGGACGGGAATGTTCTCGCCGCAGACGGCGCCGGGGCGCGTGCCAGGGCCGATACAGGCGACCGAGATGAGGTCGTTGTCCTGGGGGGCGTCCAGCGACTCCCGGGCGCTGACCTGGTCGCGCTCCTGCCGCTGCCAGAAGGCGTCGCTCTGGTGCTGCATGGCCTGGCGGACAGTGTCGTTGTCGTTGCCCTGGATCACCTCGATGATGCCGAGGGCCACCGACCGGGCGAACGCCGGGGTCTTGAGGATTTGCTCGGGGACCACCTGGTAGTCCTGGCCAGCCGGATCCTCGCGGCCCTGGAAGATCACCTCATGCGTGGACTTCGGATCCGATGCGAGCACGGTGGGCCCGCCCATTCTGTTCCGGCAAACGACAGTGCCGGACAGGTAACCCGAGTCAGGCGGCGTAGCAACAGTCATATCTATCCTCCTGCCCCTTCCCTGGGAGGGGGTTAGATGTCGAGCGGAATTCTTCCGTCAATCCATACGTTGCAGCTGTTGTTGCAGCCACGGCTTTGCAACTGCCCGGAGGAGTTGATATATACCTGAGGGTTCACGCCACCGACACTGTTCTGCACATTGTCACCGCTGGTAACAAGATAATGCGTGCTCGCCGGACGGTACCCCGTGGGGAAAGTAGCAATCACCTGGTTGTTCACATTGCCACTGGACGGTGTCGCAATCGCAGCGCTGATCTGCAGTTCATTCGCCACTGTCAGCCGGTACTTGGCATAGCCGCCGCCCGGCAAAAACCAGCTGCTCGACAGCGGGTTAAAGTTATGCCAGGTCTCTGCATTCTGCGTGCCTGGCTGCAGAGCGGTGACCGGCTGCGCAACAAGCAGGGTGCCGTTGGCGGTGAACCGGGCCAGGACATTACCCGCTGAATCCTGGAGCTGGAAAAGGTCACCGGTCTGGCTGGGCTGAGCTTTGATGACCTGAGCGATGTGGGAAGCTAGCTGCGGAAATATACGCAGTTCTCCGTAACCATTCAGGGAAAAGACCTTGACCCCGGCGCACATAACATCGAGGGTGTCCACGGCCGAATCCCGGTTACCGGCAGGAAGGTTGACCGTGGCCAGCGGCGTGGAGGTCCCGGTGATGTTGCAGACGTTTCCCCCGGCCACCGAGAACATGCTGGCGATCTGGCTCTGCAGCTGGCCGATGTAGTTGTCGTAGTCGGTCAGCACCTGGACGATGCTGTTGTGGTCCGGAGTGTGGTTCGGGTCGCCGACCTGGTGGGTAGCGGGGATGGGCTCAACTGGCACTGAGAATGTCTGAACGGTCATCAGGGTCTCCCGGACGGATCGGCTGATCCTTCCGGGGGACCTTCAATTGACCGGCCTCAATACCCAGTTCCACGGGGCATTCACACCAGGGGAATGGCATGCAATGTTTATGGGCACCCAGTCGGCATGCCCAGCACAATTGACTCCAGGTGGGCATGACCCACTGGCGCCATCGTACTCCTTTGCTCATGGCGGGAAGCGTAGCAGACGATGATCACGCAACACGGACGTTTGCCGGTACTCCTATGTTCACAGAATGTTTGCAATCACACCAGTTACCACCCCGGCACTGATCGTGATGCTCCTGGGCCGTTGCAATATGCAATTCACGAATCGCCGGGTCTTTACGCGCCAGTGTCAGATGTTCCCCCGCTATCTTGCATGGTGTGCATATCATCGGGATCATCCCATCGTTCCAGTGGCCCAGCCAGCATCATCGGGATCCCCCGTCTCATGTCCCGCCACAGCCGCCGCAGCTCCTCGGCCGAGGGCTTGCCTTCCCCCGTCTCCTCCCACTGGTAGACCCGACTGACCATCGCCTTGAAGGCATCGCGCCAGGCCTGCTTCTGCTCGATCGTATCGGCGGTCACCTGCTCCCGGGCCAGCTGCAGCCCGCCGATGATCAGCTCGACGTCCGTTGTCATGGCGGGAGCCTATCAGGGGAGCTTGGTAGGATGAGCGCCTCGGCCGGGAGGGCAGGGGATGTTGGTACCGATCCCCGAAGCTGACGGTATCCAGCACTCTCCCGGCTGAGCCCGGTCCTGTAGCTCAGCGTGCAGAGCGGCCGATTCTAGTCCGGCGCGTCGCGGGTTCAATTCCCGCCAGGACCTCTAATTTGACAAGGTTTCTTAGCAGCGGCTAACGTCCAGGACATGTTGTAGGGCCGTAACCGCCTCTGCCTGGTGTCCCGGGCCGATCTTCCCGTGGGCCTGCAAGCCGCCCAGGCCGCCCACGCCGGGCTGGAACTCGCTGTCGCGCATTCTGAGCTGCTCCCGCACTGGGACGGCGTCCTGGTGCTGCTGAGCGCTGCCGACGAGCTGGAGCTGTGCTGGCTGCTCGATCGCGCCATCCGTGACGAACTGCACCCGGTTGCCTTCTACGAGCCTGACCTCAACCATGAGCTGACGGCGGTCGCCGTCTTGGGCGGCGGCGACCGGCTGACCGCCCGGTATCCCCTACTGGGAAAGGAATAGTCATGACCACGATGACACGGGACAGCCTGGGCGAGCAGCTGGCTGCGGCCCGGAGCGCCAACGCCGAGCTGCGCGCCGAGAACTCGGCGCTGCTGGCCCAGCTGGAAGGCGACATTCCGAAGGCGACGGCCTGGCTGATGCGCAAGGTGCTGCGCCAGCGCGCCGCCATCAACGCGCTGCAGCACAAGAACGGCACCCTGCATTTCATGCTGCGGTGCTATGCCCGGCTGCGGAAGCCAATCACCCAGGAGGAATATGTACAGGCCCGGAGCGAGATTCAGGACAAGCAGCTAAAATCCCGCATCGCCGAGGACCTGCCCGCAACCGAGGATTCTCAGTAAGACAGCAGGGCCCGTCTCTGCCCGATACAAGAGACGGGCCCTGCCGTACAATAGCGCGATAGCCCGGGTGTGTCCGCCAGAATTCCTGCCTTCCGCTATGGCACCAGGCACCACGACAACAGGCCCCCAGCCTACCAAGTTGGCTTAGTAACTGCAGGAGTTCAGCCAAGCCGCCACGGCACCGCTTCCCGCAGGCGCTGGCTGGGCCGGAACGCCATCTGTGCGGGCGGGAGCGGGCCGCAGGAGCGGCACCAGGCCTCCTGCCACACCCGCTGCCCATAGCCCTCGTCGTGGCTCTCCCAGCCGTGCAGGCCCTCCAGCCGGTCCCACAGCGCGAAGGCATCTGTGCCGAGGACCGTGGCCACGGCAGAAACATACGGCGGCGGGTCCGACTCGATCCCGGCCAGGGCCCGCTGGCGCCAGGCCTCTTCACAAATGGCCAGCACCCAGGGGAACGCCCAGGGCAGCAGCGGCCAGTGATCAAGCATCAGCCATCGTAAACACGCTTAAGGAGGAGCATCTCCGGGATCCCCCGCTCGGCCTCGCTGTGATCGATGTCCCGGACCGGAAGCGGGTCCCGGTCCTCATCGAGTTCATAGACCACCTCCGCGTCATCGGAGACGCCGTTCTGATCAGCCCAGGACTTCAGATAGCCCCAGGTCAGCTTTCTTCCTGCCATCGTCGGCTCCTTCGGTTGGTTACCAAGGAAGCTTACCAACCGATCAGCCCGTATCCGCAGGATCCGGACGGCAGATTTGGCACGGCTCGTTGAAGACGTGCTCGCG